>ERZ860445.24-NODE-24-length-133084-cov-7.588729_pt1 | contig 133084 bp, 138 predicted proteins | sample MGYA00509977_ERZ860445 | MGnify/ENA primary metagenome ERZ860445 (study PRJEB30046, sample SAMN00715233) | human gut metagenome | study: EMG produced TPA metagenomics assembly of the A metagenome-wide association study of gut microbiota in type 2... | reverse complement strand
GAGCGCCTGCCTTACAAGCAGGATGTCAGCAGTTCGATCCTGTTATCGCCCACCATGAAAAAAGCTGCACAACTTTGGTTGTGCAGCTTTTTTTTGTACTAGGAAATCGTTGGAAGATGCCTTCTGTGTATGAAAAAATCACTATCGTTGCAGAATTAGTATAATATATTTCTTCTGCTCATTTTATATATGAGTAATAATAGGTTTGATTCCCCGTCAATTTGTATTATAATGAAGGATAGTGATAGGAATATTTTCCTTATCATAAGGCCATATTTCTCAACAAATTTCTAAGAACTTACAAGGAGTGGTATCCAAATGAGATTTACAGAAGATTTAAAAGCCCGTGTTTCCAAGGCCCAAAAGAAAATTGTCCTTCCGGAAACGAACAGCCGTCGTGTCCTGAAAGCTGCTGAACGCGTTTTGGCTGATGGTTTTGCTAAAATCGTTCTCGTAGGTAAACTGGAACAGATCAAAAAAGATGCTGCTAAATTCCAAATCGATCTCACTGGTGTTGAAGTCATCAATCCGGAAACGTACTATCGGATGGATGAACTTTGCGAATACTTTGCAAAACGCCGCGAAAAGAAAGGCATGACGATTGAAAAAGCTCGCGACATCATGACTCACAACAACACTTTCTTTGCGGCTGGTCTCGTCGCTCTCGGCGAAGCTGACGGCTGCGTATCCGGTGCTGCTACGACGTCGGCAGAAGTTATCCGTGCCGGCCTTCAGGTCATCGGCCCCCGCCCCGGTAACAAGACCGTATCCTCGGCTTTCATTCTCTTGACGAACACTCCTCAGTACGGCGACAATGGTATCCTCGTCCTCGGTGACTGCGGCGTTATCCCCAATCCGTCGGCAGATCAGCTGGCTGATATCGCCTGCATTTGTGTCGAACGTGCTCGTCGTACCGTTCAGATCCTCAATCCGAAGGTTGCCTTCCTTTCGTACTCCACGATGGGTTCCGGCGCCGGTGAATCCGTTGAAAACGTCCGCAAAGCTGTTGAAATCTTGAAAGAACGCAACGTCGATTTTGCTTTTGACGGCGAAATGCAGGCTGACGCTGCCCTCGTTCCGGAAGTCGGCGAACACAAGGCTCCCGGCTCGACCGTTGCCGGCCATGCCAACGTCCTCATCTTCCCGAACCTCGATGCTGCTAATATCGGTTACAAGATGGTTCAGCGCTTTGCCAATGCAACGGCTCTCGGACCTTTGGTTCAGGGCCTTGACAAACCTATCCTTGACTTGTCCCGTGGCTGCTCGTCTGAAGACGTAGCTGACGTCGTCGCTGTATGCTGCTCCGATGCGATTACGGCTGACTTCTACAAAAAAGAACGGGCTGAACATGAACATGAACAGCAGTAAGCTTAGTGCGTAACGAAAAAGCCGCTCCTTCGGGAACGGCTTTTTTTCTTGCCTCCTCGAATCGGCGGCCGGTTGACTTTGTCGGTGCACCATGCTATGCTGAATGAGGAGCTGCTTGCGTGGCTGCAAAAGGCGTTGTCCCAAGGAGACAACGCCTTTTTTGTTCGATGTAAAGGTGTTTTTATAAGGAAGTGGCGTATATGAAAGCAGTAAAAACCTATGATGTCATCATTATCGGTGCCGGTCCGGCCGGGATTTTTACGGCCTTGGAGCTGGCAGATAAGGGACTCGATATCCTGATGGTCGAAAAAGGCCAGGATATTCGGGAACGAATTGCTACCAGCTTAAATCGAAATGCAAAACCGGAAGACCGGGTGCGCAATGTCGTCTGCGGCTGGGGCGGTGCCGGTGCCTTCAGCGACGGGAAACTGACACTGACTACCGAATACGGCGGCAACCTCGATGACTATATGCCAAAAGCCGATTTAATGGATAAAATCCGTTATGTCGACGAAGTGTACTGCCGTTTTGGCGGTGCCGACCGCAAGGTGTACGGTGATGAAAATAAAGATCGCATTCGCGAGATAAAGCGAAAGGCCGCTGCAGCTGATCTCAGCTTCATTCCGGCTCGTATCCGCCACTTAGGGACCGACGTCAACGGCCAGATTTTGACCCATATGCGCGATTTCCTCGAAGGTAAGGTCGATATCATGGCCGATACGGCTGTGGATCACTTGGTAGAAGAAGAGGGACAGATCAAAGGCGTCTTGATCGACGATCAGTTTTACGCCTGCCGTTATCTGGTCAGTGCGCCCGGACGGGAAGGGTCGGAATGGTTCGTCCACGAAGTGGAAAAAATGGGCCTTCGCCTGACCTCCAATGCCGTCGATATCGGCGTCCGTGTCGAAATGCCGGCAGAAGTATTGGAAACGATTACTGACGTCGTCTATGAATCGAAACTTATTTATTTCAGCAAGTCTTTCGATGACCGAATCCGGACTTTCTGCATGAACCCCTACGGCTTTGTCGTCGAAGAAAATAACGACGGCTTACTGACCGTCAACGGCCACAGTTATGCCCATAAGAAGAGCGAGAACACGAACTTCGCCATCTTGGTATCGAAGAAGTTTACCGAGCCCTTTCACGAACCGATTAAGTACGGGAAGTATATCGCCAATTTGGCCAATATCTTAGGCGGCGGCGTCATCGTACAACGCCTCGGTGATTTCCTCGACGGCCGTCGGTCGACGCCGGAACGGATTCAGCGCGGCCTCGTTCGTCCGACGATGCCCAAGGCGACGCCCGGCGACTTGTCGTTGGTCCTGCCCTACCGCCATATGCAGGATATTAAGGAGATGCTTGAAGCCCTCGACGCCATAGCGCCGGGTGCCAATTCGAGACATACTTTGCTGTATGGCGTAGAAGCCAAATTCTATTCGAACCGACTGGAATTGAGCTCGGTCTTAGAAACCAAAATTCCGAACTTCTTTGCCATCGGTGACGGCGCCGGCATTACCCGCGGACTCGTTCAGGCGTCAGCTGCCGGCGTTACCGTCGGCCGGGAAATCCTGCGCCGTGAAGCAAAATAAGGATCAGGCCTCTTTAAAGCGATAGCCGGCGCCCCAGACCGTTTCGATGTAAATGGGCTTTGCCGGATCGGGTTCTATCTTTTCTCGGATGCGGTTGATGTGGACCATGACCGTTGCCGTATCGCCTTCGGCGTCGAGGTCCCAGACTCGTTCAAAGAGGCGGTCACGGCTGAATACCAGGCCGGGATGTTTAGCCAAAAAGACCAAGAGTTCAAACTCTCGGTTAGTCAGGCTGATTTCCCGGCCTTTTACGTATACGCGATGCTTGTCGACGTAGATTTCCAGGTCGCCGCTGCGGAGGACTTCCCCGCTGCCGCTTTCCGGACGGGCCTTTCCGGTCAGCCGTTCATAGCGCTGGATGTGAGCTTTTACGCGAGCGACGAGTTCCGTCGGACTGAAGGGTTTGATGATATAATCGTCGGCACCGAGGCCGAGACCGCGTATCTTGTCCATGTCCTCCCGCTTGGCTGACACCATGAGAATGGGGACTTCCTTGGCTTCGCGGATGCGGCGGCAGATGTGGAAGCCGTCCGTACCGGGGAGCATGATATCCAAGAGGATGAGGTCGAAATCGTCGGCTAAGGCCCGTTCCATGCCCTTCGTTCCGTCTGTTTCGATGACGCTTGCAATTCCGTCAGCTTCGAGAAAGTCTCGTTCGAGTTCAGCGATTTCCATATTATCTTCAATGATTAGAATCGATTTCATGATTATCCTCCTCTGCTGCCGGCAAAGTGATGACGACGGTCAATCCTCCGCCCGGCGTTTCGGCAGCGTATATCCTTCCTTTTAAGGTAGCAATGATTTGTTTGACGATGGCAAGGCCCAGGCCGCTGCCTTTTTTGACGTCTGTGCGGGCTTCATCGGTTCGGTAAAAACTGTCGAACAGTTTGGTAAGGTAGACTTTGGGGACGCCCGGGCCATGGTCGGCAAAGGATAGGGTAACCTGAACCGGAGTCGCCTCCAGCTTGATATCCATGGCGACCGTATCGGTGTCTTTGTACTTTAAGGCGTTTTCTAAGAGGTTATCGATGACCCGTTGGAACTGCATTCGGTCAATACGGACTTGTGCTGCTTCCGTGGGGGCCTCGTAATTCAGGATGAGGCCCCGCTCAGAGAAGAGAGCGGCGTTTTCGGCAGTGAAGTCAGCAAAATAATCTCGGAGGGACACCGTTTCAAGGGTGAAATCGACCTGACCTAAGTCGAGTTTTGAAAAGAGAAACAGGCGGTCGACGAGTTTTTCTAAGGAGCAGGCATTTTGGTAAATGAGCTCCATATAGTGATGGCGCTTTTCTGCCGTTTTGGCAATGCCGACTAAGATGCCGCTGGCATAGCCTTTTAAGAGGGTCAGTGGTGTCGACAGGTCGTGAGAGATGCCGGCAATGAGTTCTTTTCGGTTCTGTTCGTATTTTTCCTGTGCCGTTCGGGCTGCCTTGAGCTGGCGGCGCATGCGGTCGAAGGCGGAACAGGTCTGGCCCAGTTCGTCACGGGACGAGACGGTCAGTTTATAATCGAGGTTGCCCTTTTCAATTTCGGAGGCCGCCGTGCGAAGGGCGGCCAAGGGCCCTAAAATTTGGCGCGACAAGAGGCGGGACAGGATGAGGCCGCAGCCGATGATGATGACACTGGCTGTCCCGACGATGAAGATGAGGAGTGTCTGGATGACGTTTTTGGCCATGCCTTCGCGGATGCCGGTTTTGGCGATGAAGGGCGTATTTCCGGCGGCGATGATCGTCGTCCCGCTGTGGGGCGACGAATATCGGAAGAAGAAGCCGTCTCCGTCCCAGGTCATGACCGTCTTTTGACCGTGGGCCTTTTGCAGGACCCGGTCGGCTAATCCGTAGAAGTCGACGCCCGGTGTGACGTAGGCGACCTGGTCGTGGCGGATGATGGCCGTGGCAATCCCCAGGCTTTCCAGGACCTGGCAGTCTTCGCGAAGGTCATTCAGTTTCAGCGGCCCCGGCCGTTCGGCTTTGACCCGGAGGGAACTGACCGTATATTGGATGGAAAGGGCCGGCCCCTTTTCCGGCCATAAGGTCATCAGGTCGTTGTGCGGTGACGAGAATCGAAGGCCCGAGACCAAGAGGAAGCCGAGGACGGTCAAAATGAAGATGGGGACAAAGACCATGGTGAAGTTGGCGATGAGCAGGCGGTGGCGTAAGGAAATATCGCGTAAATGGAGCATAGGGCAGCATCCTTTCTGTATGATATTTCTATTATAGCTGTTTTCGAGGGCAGAAAAAAGGACCGGCCGATGGAGCCCCTGTCTTGTTTCCATAAACCAGCGCGAACGTCTGGCTCATGGGAGCAATCCAAGATACTTCATCGGTCAGTCCTTTTTGTCAGTCATCGATTTGAGTGTGGATGACCGACCCGGTTACGGCGTCGATGAGGATGTCGTAGTGAACGCTGCCGGAGACGGCACGGACCTTATACATGGGGTGGAAGCCGGGCTGCATCGGTTGGCCTGGCTGCTGACCTTGCTGTGCCGCCGGCTGCTGTCCAGTGGTTTGCTGTCCCTGTGGTACTGCTTGCCCCTGCTGTGGGTCCTGCTGCGCGGTTGCTTGAGGCGTCGTCAGTTCCTGAGGCGGTTGGAGGGCCGGGGCCCCGCCTTGATGATCCTGGGGACCCATTTGAGGGCTGCCTTGTCCCGGTCTCATTCTTTCATCCATATTCGGACGGCCTTTTTCGTTCTGGTCAGGGCCTTCTCCCGGTCCTCTTTCGCCGCGGCGATCTTTCCGATGTTCTTCGCGTCCGTCTTTATGCTTCATGCTGTCCATGTCAAAGAGGGCGACTTCTTTAAAGTCCAGCTGACTTTCGTCTTTGCCGATGGCCTTGGCAGCTGCGGCACGGGCCTGTTCTTCATTGATGAGACTGACGCCTTTTTGCTTTGCCTGGGCCTGGGTCAAATCGGCCATGGCGGCGACTTGCTCTTCATGGCGGGCCATATGGCGCTGGTGGAGATAGTAGCGGCCGCCGGCACCGGCGATGACGGCGACGACGATAAAAGCGGCTGCGATTTTTGCATTGCGGGCGGTGAACATCTTATTTTTGATGGAAATGAGTGTATCTTGCCATTTTTCTTGGGTCATGATGAATTCCTCCTGTCTGTCCTTGCTTCTTTTTGAGTACAAACACAGTATAGCCGGTAAATCTAAAATCGAGCTAAACCGGAGCGTAAGAATTGCAAAAATAAGAGAAGGCATAAAACTATCGGTGAAATTATAGTATAATATAAACAAAGAGAGAAAAGTCTGTATTGTTATTCATAAGGAGGGACTTCCATGGAAGATAAACTGAAATTAACCCAGCTGGCATCCTGTGCCGGTTGAGGCGCTAAACTGGGGCCAGGGACACTGGCTCAATTGTTGGAAGGGCTTCCAACACACACTGATGACCGCCTCCTCGTCGGCTATGATAAGAGCGACGACGCGTCGGTCTATCAAGTTACGGACGACTTGGCCATTGTCCAGACTGTCGACTTCTTTCCGCCTATCGTCGACGATCCTTATTTATTCGGTCAAATTGCAGCGGCCAATGCCCTGAGCGACGTCTACGCCATGGGGGCGGAGGCAAAGCTTGCCATGAACGTCATGTGCGTCAACCTGAAGATGGGCCAAGAAGCCATTCGCCTCATCTTAGAAGGCGGCTACAGCAAGGCCTATGAAAGTGGCGTCATCATCACCGGCGGTCATACGATTGAAGATAAGGAACCGAAATACGGCTTGTCGGTCACGGGCTTTGTGCATCCGCAAAAATTACTGCGCAATTCATCGGCTCGTCCCGGCGATGTCCTCATCTTGACCAAGCCTTTGGGTGTCGGGATCTTGATGACGGCAGCCCAAGGGGATTTGGTAGCTCAGCCCCTTTTGCAGCAGCTATACGCCCAGATGGCGCAGCTCAATAAGACCGCTCGGGACGTGATGGTTCGCTACGACGTTCACAGCTGTACCGACGTTACCGGTTTTGGTCTCTTAGGGCATGCTTGTGAGATGGCTGATGGAAGTGAAACGACGATTCACTTTGATACTTCATCTATCCCCTTCCATAAAGAGGCTCTTGATATGGCAGCTATGGGCTTTATCCCGGCCGGGGCGTACCGTAACCGTGATTTTGCGGCAGGACGCGTTTCAGCCGACGGCATCGATAAAGGAATGATGGATGTTTTATATGATCCTCAGACGTCGGGCGGTCTTCTCATTGCCGTTTCTGAAAAAGATGCCGTGCTTTTGGAACGGTCCTTGAAGGACGTCCTTCCCTGTGCCGCTGTCATCGGCTATGTGACTGCTCGGGAAGGCGAATCCATTGTGATTGAATAAAACTTGCAAAACGGCTACCTTCGGCACTATAGATAGTGTATAATAGTGACGGTGAGTTTTTTTACCGTACTCATGTCAATGATAAAGGAGAGATCAACTGTGATTGAACGCTATACGAAACCGGAAATGGGTCAAATTTGGACAGAATTCAATGAATGGGATACGCTGAAACAGGTGGAAATCCTGGCCAGTGAAGCCCAGGCTGAACTTGGGAATATCCCGAAAGAAGCGGCTAAAGAAATTCGCGAAAAAGCTGCCTTTTCTGTCGACCGCATCCATGAAATCGAAGCGGAAACACATCATGATATTGCTGCTTTCGTCTCCAACCTTTCCGAAAATATCGGCGAAGCCGGAAAGTACGTCCATTTGGGTCTGACGTCGACAGACGTCAAAGATACGGCTTTGGGTTCCATGCTGAAACAGGCTTCGGATATCCTCATCAAGGACCTCGAAGACTTCCACGCCGTATTGCGTCGCCGTGCCGTTGAATTTAAATATACGCCGTGCATCGGCCGTACCCATGGCATTCACGCCGAAGCGACGACTTTCGGCCTCAAGCTGTGCAACTGGATGGCTGAAATCGAACGCGATATCGACCGCATGAAACATGCCAAGGAAACGATTGCTGTCGGTAAAATTTCCGGTGCTGTCGGTACGTATGCTGACGTTGATCCCTTCGTTGAACAATACGTCTGCGAACACCTGGGCATTGCGGCATCGCCTATTTCGTCGCAGACCCTGCAGCGTGACCGCCACGCCGAATTCCTTACGACCTTGGCTGTCATCGCCAGCTCCATCGACAAAATGGCAACGGAAATCCGTCATCTCCAGCGTACGGAAGTTCGCGAAGCAGAAGAATACTTCAGTCCTAAACAGAAGGGCTCGTCCATCATGCCTCATAAGCGCAATCCTATTACTTGTGAACGCATGTGTGGCTTGGCTCGTGTCATCCGCGGCAATGCCCAGGCGGCTTTGGAAGACGTCGCTCTCTGGCATGAACGCGATATTTCCCATTCTTCCGTAGAACGGGTTATCCTGCCGGACAGCACCATTGCTCTTGACTATATGCTCCAGACCTTTACCCGGGTCATCGACAAGCTCCTCGTCTATCCCGATAAGATGATGGCCGACCTCAATTTGACGGGCGGACTCATTTACAGCCCGATCATCCTCAATACCCTCGTCGAAAAAGGTGCCGTCCGCGAACAGGCGTACCGCTGGGTACAGCGCAATGCCATGAAGCGCTGGATCGACGGAGAAGACTTCTTGGAAAACTTGAAGAAAGATGAAGACGTTAAGCAGTATATGACCGAAGCAGAAATTGAAGGCTGCTTTGATGTCAAGAAAATGCTCAGCCACGTCGATACCATCTTTGCACGTTTCGGCATTTAAGTTGTAACCTTGTAAAGGCCTTACGACCTGCTTTGGCAGTCTCGTCGGGCCTTTTTCAATAGGGGCTGCTTGGAAAGGAGGGCGTCATGTATTATTTTGACAATGCGGCGACGACGGCCCAAAAGCCGGAAGCCGTATCGAAGGCCGTCTTTGAAGCCTTGACGGCCGGCGATATCGGAAATCCGTCCCGCGGTGCCCACGGCTATTCTTTAAAGGCCTATGACATCGTCTTGACGGCGAAACATCGTGTTCAGACACTGTTTAACGGTAAGGATTTGTACGACGTTGCCTTTACCCACAATTCTACGGTTGCCTTGAATATGGTGCTGAAAGGGCTGATCCGGCCCGGAGACGGCGTTATGACGACGGCTTGGGAGCATAATGCCGTTCTGCGCCCGTTATACCAGCTAGAGGCTTTAGGGGCAGAACTGACCGTCATTCCGGCTGTCAGTCCTACAGGAGGGCTGGCTTACGATGACATGGAAGGGCTGCTGACGCCGAAGACCAAATGGTTGGTCTGTAATCATGCCTCTAATGTGACGGGCAATGTCCTCGACTTGAACCGCATCAAGGCTTTTTGCAGGAATCACTGTCTGGGGCTCATTGTCGACGTATCTCAAACGGCAGGTGCTTATGACATCGATTTGTCTGACGGCATCGTAACGGCGGCCTGCTTTACCGGGCATAAATCGCTCTATGGACCGGGCGGAACGGGAGGAATCGTCATCCGCCGCGGCGTCGAAGTCCTGCCGTCTATTACCGGCGGCGACGGAGTTCATACTTTTGAGCGGGAGCAGCCTTCAGGAGTTCCTGCTGTTTTTGAAGCGGGGACAGCCAATGTCGCCGGCATTGCCGGCCTGAGTGCTGCTGTCGAACTTGTCTTAAAAAAGGGGATTCCGGCTGTCAGGGCTCATCAAGAGGAATTGGCCCGAGCCTTTATTCCTGCCGTGCAGGCCATTCCCGGCATTCGCCTCTATGGTGATTTTTCCGGCCCCCGGGTTGGCGTCTATAGTCTCAATATCGGTGATGCTGAGTCGGCTGTCGTCAGCGACATCCTGTGGGAGACGTATCATATGGCGACGCGGCCGGCCTATCATTGTGCACCCCTCATGCATGAGGCCTTGGGGACGGCCGTTCAGGGGACGGTTCGCTTTTCTTTTTCTCAGTTTACGACTGTTGAAGACGTCCTGGCAGCGGCAGCGGCTTTGGAAGTCATTGCCCGCTCGTAGACCGTTTTTGGCGATTGTGTAAATTTTTTGGGAAAACTTGACTCGATTGGTGTACTAATATATAATGAAATTAGTTACAAAAGGCAAATAGTCAAAAGAAGAAAGGTGGCGTCTATTATGGAATATAAATTTTCAATGGATAATTTTGAAAAAGAAGTTTTGAACAGCAGCGAACCTGTTTTGGTAGATTTCTTTGCAACCTGGTGCGGTGTTTGCGAAAAGGAAGGACCGATTATTACAGAACTCGCCGAAGAATATACCGGCAAGGTTAAAATCGGGAAACTCGACGTCGATGAAAATCCGGCCCTTGCTCAGGATTACGATGTCAGCACGATTCCCAACATGGTCTTTTTCAAAGACGGGAAAGTCGTCGACCGGGCTATCGGTTCTGTTCCGGCCAATGTATTAAAGAACAAATTAGATTCCCTGCTGAAATAATCCGTTCCTTCTGCGGATATTCGAGGTGATTTTTTATGAAAAACTATTCCTATAAGACCAAGGGAACTTGTTCTCGTGAAATTTCCTTTGCCATCGAAGACGGGAAGCTCCATGACGTCCGTTTCGTCGGCGGTTGTCCCGGCAACACCTTGGCTCTCGGCAAGCTCCTTGAAGACTCCGATGCCAAGCGGGCCGTCGCTATCCTAAAAGGAAATCCCTGCGAGGATCGGGGAACGTCTTGTGCCGACCAGCTGGCACGCGCCGTTGAACAGGCCTTGGCTCAGGAAGGGTAATGGCGGTTCAGGAATACGGCATCGTCTTAGTGCCGTCGACGCGAGAGGCTATTGAAGGTGAACGCCTTGCGAAGGAAGCGGGACTTTCGGTGCGCATCATTCCTACGCCGGGAAAAATCGATGCGTCCTGTGGTTTTTCTTTAAAATACGAGTTGAACGATGAAGCGGCCCTCACTGCCTTATTCGACAAGGAGGCGGTGGAATGGGCCGCTTTATATCATGCCTGCCGTCAGGGCCTTTCCGTTTCATATACCAAGATAAAAGAAGGTTGACAGGATGACCAGACATATCGTTATCGGCACAGCCGGTCATGTCGATCACGGCAAGACGACGCTTGTGCGGGCTTTGACGGGCATCGAGACCGACCGGACGGCTGAAGAGAAACGACGGGGCCTGACTATCGATTTAGGCTTTGCCTGGCTGGATCTGCCCGATGGGACGCGGTGCGGTATCGTCGATGTACCCGGTCATGAAAAATTTATAAAGAATATGGTCGCCGGCCTGCCGGGCCTCAACATGGTCCTGCTCGTCGTCGATGCCAAGGAAGGGGTCATGCCGCAGACGAGTGAACATCTCGGCATCTTGACCCTTTTTGGCGTTCGTAAATTTATCGTCGTCGTAACCAAGGCCGATACCGTTGCCCCAAAAGCCCTTGAGGAGTCCTTAACCCGCATGGACCAAGCTTTCATCGGTACGGCTGCGGAAGGGGCCCCGCTCGTCGTCACCGATGCTTTGAGCGGCCGCGGAATGCGTGAACTCGTCGATGCCATTTCCCGGATGGCCGAAACGATTCTGCCCCAAGAGGCTTCCGGTCATGGCCGTCTCCATGTGGACCGTTCTTTTTCGCTTAATGGAGTCGGAACTATCGTTACGGGTACCCTCCTCGACGGGGTCGTGGAAAAGGAGCAGTACCTATGGCTTTACCCCGGAGGGCGGCAGCTGCGCGTTCGCAACATTCAGGTGTATGAGGAAGACGTCCTCCGCGCGGAACCGTCACAGCGGACGGCACTTAACTTGGCCGGAATTTCCTGCGGCGACGTTCCTCGCGGCTCGGTCCTCTGTGCGGTACCGGACGTGACGGCGACGCGCATGATCGATGCCAAGGTGACCTGCCTTAGGGAGGCGCCGCCACTGGTACTCTGGCAGCGTGTGCGCCTCTTAGTCGGGACGCGGGAAGTCATGGCCCGTGTCGTCCCCTTAGGCGTCGAAGTCATCGAACCCGATACGGAAGGTTTCTTGCAGCTGCGGTTGGAGAGAGATGAAATCTATGTCAAAAGCGGTGATCCTTTTATCCTTCGTTCGTTTTCGCCCATGCATACCGTAGGCGGAGGAAAAATCCTCGATGCCCGTCCGGAAAAACACCGTCGCTTTAAAGAGAATCTGATGACGGCCTTACGAGCTCGCGATGCGAATCTGAAAGAGGAAGTGATTGCTCAGTTTTTACAGTGCTGTCAGTCTCCGTTTTCGACGGTTGAGGCTATTTCTGCCGGAACCGACCTGCCTTCTGGGCAGGTTGAAAGGGCTCTCGAACATTTAAAACATCAAGGCCTGGTGAAGCCATTTCGCCTGGGCTGGATTCATGGCGAAGCCTTCAAGTCATGGCAGGCTCGGAGCCTTTCTGTACTCCATGAGTACCATAAACGGTGGCCCCTGCGCTTTGGCATGCCCCAACCTGAATGGCGGCAGCGGTTAGGCCTTGGTGAAAAAGAAGGTCGGGCTCTGCTGCAGTTGCTCTTGGCGCGAAAAATCTGCCGACTGTCGCGAGATTTCGTTGCGGCCAAGGATTTTCGCCTCGCTTTTTCACCCCGTCAGCGCCAATGCCAGTCGGAGATTGAAAGGCGATTGGCTCGAAGCGGGTACCGCCCCGTTGCGATTGCCGACCTCCTTTCTTTGGGGCCGGACGTACGGGAAATCCTCAAGGCCTTACAGGGGAAGAGCCTCACCTTCCTTTCGCCGGAGTTTGTCTTATCGAAGGCCTGCCTTCGACGAGCCGCCGAGGTCGTTACTCAGTATTTCAAGGAACATGAAGTTTTAAAGGTGGGGACTTTGCGAGACCTCTTGAAGGTTAACCGCCGTCAGGCCCTCTTGATTTTAACTTATTTTGATGGTTTGGGTCTTACGGTGAAGGCCGGTGATGGCCGGGCTTTCGGGGCAAGGGCCGCTAATGATACAGCTAAAGGAGATGACGTTTATGAATGAAGCTATAAAACAGCTGCTTCGCCAGCTGCCTGATGTCGATACGCTCTTGCAGCGTCCGGCTTTTCAGCAGTTACAAAAACCGCGTCATATTGTTCGCGATGCCATTCGCGCCGTTCTCGACGATAGGCGGAGAGCCATTCTCGAAGGACTCTGGAATGAACCTTTTTCTATGGAGCTTTTTGAACAAGCCGTGGCGGCCTCTATACAGGGCGCGGATAAGGGGCATTTGCGGCGAGTCATCAATGGGACCGGGACCGTCCTTCATACCAATTTAGGCCGGGCCGTTCTCAGTCCGGACATTGCCGGACAGATTGCGGAACTCGTCGGGCACTACACTAATTTAGAGTATGATTTAGCATTGGGAAAACGGGGCCTTCGTGATGATCATGTACGAGAACTCCTCTGTCAGCTTACCGGGGCCGAAGATGCCCTGGTCGTCAACAATAATGCCGCCGCGGTCCTGTTGGTACTGGCCAGCCTTATGCCCGGCAAAGAAGTCGTCGTTTCCCGAGGTGAATTGGTTGAAATCGGCGGCTCCTTCCGCATTCCCGATGTCATTGAACAGAGCGGCTGCAAGATTCGTGAAGTCGGGACGACCAATAAGACCCATTTGGCCGATTATGAACGGGCTATTCGTGAAGACACGGGTGCTTTGATGAAAGTCCATACCAGCAATTATCGCATCATCGGCTTTACGGAAAGCGTAGCGGCAGCTGATTTAGTCAGACTGGCTCACGCCCAAAATCTTCCCTGTATCAATGACCTTGGCAGCGGCCTCTTTATCGACTTGGAGTCACTGGGACTCCCTCATGAACCGACGGTCCGAGAAGTCATTGAAGCCGGCTGCGACGTCGTTACCTTTAGCGGTGATAAACTGTTAGGCGGGCCCCAGGCCGGCATCATCGTCGGCAAGGCTTCCTATATTGAACGGATGAGACGCCACCCGCTGCTTCGGGCCCTTCGCATCGATAAGATGACCTTAGCCGGTCTCGAAGGGACGCTTCGCATCTATCGGGACGGAGAGGCGGTTCAAAAGATTCCTACATTGGCGGCCCTGGTGCAGCCTTCTGACGTCTGCCATAAACGCGGGAAGTTGCTGGCAGCAGCTTTAGCGGAGGCCGGTCTTCCCCTTGAAATATCGCTCGTTGAAGTCGACGATGCCGTCGGCGGCGGTGCCTTCCCCGGTGTCGTCCTTCCCGGCTGGGGCGTCGCTGTCCGGCCGACAAGCGGGACGGTAACGGCCTTAGAAGAAAGCCTTCGAAAAGGAGATATCCCTGTTTTGGCCCGCATCCGTCACGATGCCCTTATCCTTTCCGTACGGACCCTTGGCGATGAGGAATTTTCGGACATCGTAAGGGCGATGAAATCGGTTTTACAGTCTTGATGGCGGCATAAATGGATATAGAAAAGGAACGACCCCGTAAAAATCTTTTTTGGGGTCGTTCCTTTTGCTAAATAAGGGGGAGGGAAAGAAATTGAATTATTACTTATTCTGCCGGTGAAGATTGTCCGATAATTTCCCGGCCTTCGACGAATTGAACCGTCGGATTTTCTTTTTTCTTTTCGATGAGGTCGACCATGAGATGCAGACAGTGCTGACCGATTTCGCCCATGGGGATATCGACACGAGATAAGGATGGGATGGCATAGTCATTGAGCTGAGCCATATTGATACCGATGGTGAAGACTTCTACTTCCTCCGGAATCGCGATGCCTAAGGCATGGCAGGCATAGAGCATGCCGTGGGCCAGGACGTCCGATTCGCAGAACATCGCCCGGGGCATCCGTTTTTCTTCATAGAGTTTTTTCGTAGCGGCGACAGCACTGGCGGAAGCCGTGTCACAAAGGACGATGTTTTCTTCCGGAACCGGATGGCCGTTTTGGGCAAAGGTATCGAGGAAGCCCTGCATCCAGGTACGCATGATGGGGAAGGTTGTGTCGTGGGTTAAGACGCCGGCGTCAAAAATGCCCTTGTCGAGGAAATGACGGGCCACGTTGCAGCCGATTTGATAGTTGTCCATGGTGACGCTGCTGTATTTATCCGATTCCCTGTTGAACAGGACCACCGGGCAGGGAATATGGATGGAATTGAGATAATCCATGTCCTTGTTGGACATGTTAGCGATGATGATGCCGTTGAAAAATTCATTCTGCATGGCTTCGAGCTGTTTTTGGAGCTGGTCAACTTTATATGGGACAACGGTTAAATGAATTGTTTTATTTTGTTTCATGATTTCTTCTTGGATACCGAGGGTGATACGGGCCAAGTAGTTGATACGAAAGTCTGTTGCCCAGTAGAAAGCAATGGCGTAGCTGTCCTTTTGTGCTGACCGAAGCTTCTTTGCCGATTGGTTTGGAACGTAGTTTAAATCTTGTGCAATTTTGTATATTCGCTGTTGAGTTTCCTGAGAAATTTTTCGTTCCCGTCCTTTTCCGTTCAGGACGATGGATACGGTAGCAATAGAAACGCCGGCAGCTTTTGCAATATCTTTAATTGTGGACACGATGGCCACCTCCACTCTTATGCTTATTTTGACATAATTTAAACGTTTTTTCAAGGAAATATATGCTACAGAATGGACAAATATTCATTGGTGTCTGTGTCAGAATTTTTTTTAATACAATTTTTTGCATTAAATCAGCAGTCGTGGCCAATCTCTGCGAATCATGATACAATAAAAAACATACAAGCCCGATACTTTTTAGGAAACGGTGATGAGAGGCATCATCAGAAAAACGGGTAAAAAGGGGACGAATATGACCGAAGACAGAGATAAGTATCGCAAGCAGGCTCTATATCAGGTGGACAATTTGGCGAAGCCCCCCGGAAGTTTAGGGACCTTAGAAAAACAGGCCAAGCAGGTGCTCCTGGCCTGGGGGCAGTTTCATAAAGCGCTTCGGCCGAAGCACCTTATTTTTGCGGCCGACAACGGTGTCGTTCATTCCGGTGTCGTCGCACAATTAGCTGATATTACCTATATGCAGAGCCGGCACATGGTAGAAGGCACGTCGGCCGTGACCTGCTTTTGCCGCAGTCAGCAGATTCCCTACGCCGTCATCGACGTCGGCATCGATAGTGAAGATGCCGTCGGCATCGATCGCAAGATAGCCCGGGGGACGCGGGATTTTTCCAAGGAACCGGCCATGAGTGAAGCTCAGCTTCAACAGGCCCTGGCGGCCGGTCGGGAACAGGTGCAGCAGGCTAAGGCCGAAGGGATCAATCTCTTGTCCTTCGGGGAAATGGGTATCGGTAATACGACGACGTCGGCTGCTGTGCTGACGGCCTTATCGCCGAAAAAAATGACCTGGCTTTCCGGGTTCGGTTCGGCCAGGGGAAATTACAAGCTGCTGTTTCACAAGCGCCGTGTCATTGCCGAGGCCATGAAGCGCTATGAAGGGCAGTTGTCGTCACCGCAAGCTGCTCTGCGCTGTGTCGGCGGATTCGATCTGGCGGCCCTGTGCGGCGCCATGCTGGCTTGTGCCGATGAGAGAATCCCTTTTTATATCGACGGCTTTATTACGGCGACGGCCCTGGCCTGTGCCGTTGCCATGGATTCTCGGGTTCGGGATTATGCCCTGCCCTCTCATATTTCCAGGGAGCCCGGCATGGCTCAGGCCTTGCGCCTATGCGGTATCGACGAGTATGACGTGCCTCTTACGGCCGGCCTTTCCCTGGGAGAAGGGACGGGGGCCGTCTTGGGCGTTATCCTGCTCAAGACGATGATGTACGCCGTTTGGCATATGGCCACCTTAGACGGTATCAATCAGGAAGCTCAGGAACGATATGATAAACGCCAAGGAGATGCGCACCATGGATGACGTAACGAGAGAAAAGGCCCGGGCTGTCTTTGCCCGATTAGGCCTGACAGAAGAACAAGCGATAGAGCTTTTTTATAAGCGGACCATTGAGGTCGGACGGATGCCTTTTGCTGCATCTGAGGAAAAAACGCGGAAGATGAAGAAAAAACGGATGAACGAGCGTTTTGCCGAATGGGATGCTTTCTAATTTGTTTACATGTTGTTCAGCAGAAAGCCAACGATTTTAATTGTTGGATGAATGATTGTAGATATTTTATTTTATTTTATCTACGGATATGCTATGATATAAATATGGAAACGACATATTTTAGAACAAAAACTACCGTGTCATTCATTAACTATCATTTTGTATTCTGCCCAAAGTACCGACGTAAAATATTTCTTATTCCACGGGTGGAAGAACGTTTCAAAGAACTAACTCGACAGAAATGCGAGGAACTCAATATCGAAATTCTCACGATGGAGTGTCATATTGATCATGTGCATCTTTTTTTGAAATGCTGGCCGACGCAGTCTCCTGCCGAAATCATGAAGGAGATAAAAGGAGCTTCTTCTCATGTTCTTCGTAACGAATTCCCGAAACTGAAAGGAATGTCCAGCCTTTGGACAAGAAGTTATTTCGTTTCGACTGCTGGCAATGTCAGTAGCGATACGATCAAGTGGTATATTGATACGCAGAAAACAAGGGGATGAGTTGCAATGATAAAGACCTACAAGTTTAAGCTTTATGCCGCAAAACGCAATAAAAAACTTCATCGGCAGATTAATGCCGCAGGTCTTGCCTACAATCATTGCATCGCCATCCATAAGCGATATTGGCGACTGTATCGTAAATCGCTGAACAAGTTTGCCTTGCAGAAGCACTTAACGAAGCTCAAGAAACTTGAGCGGTTTAGTTATCTTAAAGAAATAGGTTCACAGGCATTGCAGGATGTCACTGACCGTATCGACAGAGCGTATAAGCTCTTCTGGACAAATCTCGACAATAAACGTAAGACCGCACCGCCAGGTTTTAAGAAAGTCCGCAAGTACAAGTCTTATACGCTCAAGCAAGCTGGCTGGAAGCTTGATGAGGGGCATGGCACAGTCTACATAGCCAAACAGAAGTACCGCTACTTTAAAAGCCGTAGCGTCGAAGGTAGAATCAAGACACTTACGGTTAAGCGGGACACTTTGGGAGACATTTATCTCTACTTCGTCTGTGAACAAAAAATTACAGAAGTTAAACTACGAACAGGTAAAAGCGTCGGGTTTGATTTCTGCTTTAAAGATAAAATGCTCGTTGCTCCGGATGAGGAAAATGATATTGCCGCGCCATCCTTCTTTCAGAAGAACCAGAAGGCTATCCGTACGGCCTGTCGAAATCTGTCGCGCCGTCAACTCTGCTCGAAGAATCGTCAGAAGTATCGTAAAGTATTAGCACGGCTCTATCGCAAACAAGCGAATCAGCGCAGAGATTTCCACTTTAAACTCGCGAAAGAGCTATGTCAGAAGTATGCGGTTATCTGTTTTGAAAGTCTCAGCATGAAGGCTATGCAGCAAGGTCACGGGAAAAAAGTCAACGACTACGGCTTTGCTGCGTTCGAGAATATCCTGAGATATGTCAGCCGTCAGACAGGAACGAAAATTATTAAGGTAGATACATTTTATCCGTCCAGTCAGATTTGTCATGACTGTGGCTACCAAAACAAAGAAGTTAAGAATATTCGTGTCTCTGAATGGACTTGCCCTTCCTGCGGAATCCATCATGACCGAGATCGTAATGCAGCTAGAAATATTTTGTCAGAAGGATTGAGACTACTAATGGTCTAATTTTGTATACGGGTGGGGCGTCATCCGTTAGGAGAGAGAATGTAAGGCCATCGCGAGATGTGCGGTTCTCGTTCACATCCTAGAATCCCTCGGCTTTAGCCGTGGGAGTATGTCAATTAAATATTACTCGTATATATTGACAAAAATGCTATTTCATCGTATCCTAATAGTAGGTAATTTTTAAATATCTAGAAAGGTAGATGTATGCAGATGGATAAGAAGCAGTTCATGGAAATGTGTAAGGCATTGTCCAATGAAACGCGGGTAAATATCCTGATCTGGCTCAAAGATCCGGAAAAACATTTTCCTGGTAAAAAGCTTCATCTGTCTCCAGATACAGCCGACTGCCCTGGTGGCATCTGCGTTGGTTCTATTCAGGATAAAGCTGGGATTTCGCAATCGACGATTTCTCACTATTTGGATATGCTGCAGCGTGCCGGCTTATTGTCGACAGAACGCGTTGGGCGCTGGACTTACTATCGCCGCAACGAACAAGCGTTACAGGAACTATCCCGTTTCATCGGCCAAGACTTATAGCCTGATGATTTCTCACCAAAAAAAAGAGCGTCTGCTCGCAGGAGGTACAGAGCCTCGGCGAGCAGGCGCTTTTATTTTGTAATCATATTTTCGGCGGCAAAGCCCTGTTGATCGGCATAGTCGCCTTCCAGTATTTTGATGGGAATGAATCCGTCGTAGGCTTTGTCCTCGGTAATCTGGATTCGCGTCGGCTTGGCGAAAATCAGGATTTTATCGGAGCGGACGAGGGCGCGGATCGTTTCCATGTCGCGGTTGCGGCTGGCTTTTAGAAAGATGGGAATCGTCTCTTTATCGGGGATGACATAGGTCCCGCGCATCATGAGGTAACGGCCGCTGCTGGATGGCAGGCGATGCTCTTTGGGTTGAGCTTCTTTTTCTGCATCACTCATGTCTGGGACGCCGTCTTGGGAATACTGGGAAAAGTTGACGTTCGACTGATTGGCCTCACGCTGGCGATGAATGTAGTGAATGGTGAGGACCAGACAGAGGATGACGAAGGGCAAGAGGAGGATATTCGTATAATGGCTCCATTTGCTGTATTTTCCCTTCTCTTCTTCGGCTTCTTCTCCATCCGGGTCTGCTTGTTCGAGAACCTCCGTGCGGGGCCGCAGGGCTCCGGCCATGACCGATGACAAGGGCATGCCGTACGTTGAAATGGGATAGCGTTCTTCGAGCCAGCTCAGTCCGCAGATACAGGCCATGGCCCGACTGATGGCGCTGTCCATGTCGACGGCGATGTCCATGCGATGGAGGATGGAGGTCAAGGAGTCGTTGGCCAAATTAGGAATATAGGTCGCAGCCAGGAACTGCAGGTCCCGGATATAGACGTCATGGATGGGCCATTTGCGTCCGGATGCTTCGTAGCTGGCTTTGATGGATGTGAATAATGCTTCTGAATGGTAGGCCGACAGGAAGGCATCTCCGATGAGGACCGATATCTCTTCATCCCAGACGGCATCGAAGGGTTTACTGTCTTTCAGCCTGGATTCGGTTACATGACGGGTTTCAATGCGCCCTTCGCGGGGCTTGATGAGATACGAAATGCCATGGACGTTCCCGTCACTAATCCAGGCCAAGGCCAGCCGGCAAATACTATTTGGATTGTCGTTTGCCAGATCTGCGGCAATGGCGATCGATGAATTGATTTCTCGCCGCCGCAGGGATTCCAGCGCCTTTTGGGTATTGCTGTTCATGACGGGCAACCTCCGTGAGTGAAGCTTTCTTAGTGGCCGCGTTGTTTATAGTACGGGCGGAAGGTGCGGCGCTGCCGCTTTGGTGTCTGTTTAAGCTTGAAGTAGTTGTGTTTTACGGTTCGGTTTTTTTCGTCCGTAAACGTATTGACTTCAAAGAGATTCAACGATTCGATGAAGGGAACGAATTTCTTGTACCCGAAGTTGCGGACGTCGAAGTCGGAGAACTGTTTGCTCAGGAGATTCCCCAAGGTGCCGGAGAAAATCCAGCCGTTGTCGTCGGAGTTTTCTTCGGTCAGTTTGATGAGGGCCTGGCGGATGGTTGAGAAGTCTTTTCCGGGCGTCTTGCCGGAAGAAGGAGTCTGTTCTGACGGAGCCGGAGTATGTTCGCTTTCCGTTTCACTGGGCTGGGTTTCCGCAGGATGAGTTTCAGCGTCGGCTTTTTCCGGCTTTGCGGCATCCGCTTCCGGGGCCGTTTCTTCATGTTCGGCTTGTTCGATATCGTCAGCATCGTGTTCTTCGGCTTCTTCCCAAAGGACGTCGAGGTAGAGAAACTTGTTGCAGGCTGAGATAAAGGAGCGGGGCGTCTTGCTTTCGCCCATGCCTAATACGTACTTTTGCGATTCCCGAAGGCGCGATGCCAGACGGGTGAAGTCACTGTCCGATGATACGATGCAAAATCCGTCGAGATTGCTCTGGTACAATAAATCCATGGTGTCGATGATGAGGGCCGAGTCCGATGAATTTTTGCGGATCGTATTGCTGTACTGCTGGATGGGCTGGATGGCGTTGTCGAGAATCGTGTTGCGCCATGAAGCCATCTGCGGCGTCGTCCAGTTGCCGTAAATTCGTTTGTAGACGACGTTGCCAAGGTTATTGGCTTCCGAAAGGATGACGTCGATATATTTACTGGAAATATTTTCGGCGTCGATGAGAACGGCGAGTTTCATTTCTTGATTCATAGTTGTTTTACCTCTGTTTTCATTACGTTTCATCAATACATGTGGCCTTAGCGGATAAATTCAAAGCGAAATTTCCGACCCGGTGTAATGGTGTCGATGAGAAATTCTTCTTCAGGCAGAATTTTCGCAGCTATATTAGTCCGTTCTTCCGGCTCAAGTTCTCGTTTTACAATCTGCACTTCGCCCATGTAGCGCAGAAAATCGACATTGTCAATGGTGATGTCGCCGCGGCGAAGACTGCGGAATCCGGCACTGTCCGGTTCGACGATGCGGCCGTCTAAAAGGCTTCGGCTGTTGCCGGCGCGGACGACGTCGCGTGACGGGTCGGGGCGGGACGTAAAGGTATGGGACAGGAGGTCCTGCACATAGGGGTCGCGGATTAAGAAACGGGCTTTTAGGACGACGACACCTGTTTCTTCCCGGCCGGCGCGGGACAGTTCGCGAAGCTCCGTAAGGGACGGCCAGTCGTCGCCGATGAAGACCGACTGCAGTCCTAAGGCGGCCAGATGGCGGGCGGCCAGACTGACGGGCTGACGGCGATGTTCTTCGAGAGTCGGCAACCCTTCTGATAAGGGGGCTCGGCGGCCCTCGCTGCTGGCAATGAAGGCACCTACGGAAAGCCCGTAGGATTGGAGCAGGTTCGTCTGGGCGATGAAATAATCGCGGTCAAGGCCTGTGTGCGGCCTGGGGTAGAAGTTGTGCAGTCCGTCGACGGCTTCCAAGCGAGCTCCTTTTTTTTGTAGCTCTTTCAAACTGTCTTCCGTCAAGGTCGAGGCATTGAGTTGTACCTGGATGACCTGACTGTAAAGGGCTATTTTTTCGACATCGAAGCCGTCGTCGAAGCGAACGGTCGTAATGCCGAGCTTGGCAAGTTTTACCGGTTCAACACGGTCCATTCCTAAGAGGGCTGCCGAGGTCGGAGAGATGTCGGCGACGACGTCCATACTATTTTCGCGGGCTGATGCCAGGACGGCCTCCAGTTCTCGATGAAAGGCTGCGGCATCCGTTTCAGGAATATGGAAAGAGGTGAACAGACGGTGAATGCCTAAGGCTGCCGCTTCTTCAATAAGTCCCGTTTTTTCTCGGATGCTGCCTCGGAGGCCGGGGTAGATCGAAATGCCTGTGTCCATTATTCATCCTCCTTTGGATCATCAAAACCCAGCAGATATGTAGCTATGAAGCCTGCCGCATAGGCTGCCAAGAGGCCTAAGAGATACATGGGGATGTTGTCTGTTCCGGCAGCCAGGGGCAGGCCGGAAATACCAATTGTGGCAGCGCCTACCATATAGGCTGCCTGGACGGCTCCGCCGACAGCACCGCCGATGCAGGCCCCGATGAAGGGGCGCCCTAAGGGGAGTGTGACGCCGTAGATGAGGGGTTCGCCGATGCCCATGAGCCCGACCGGGAGGGCCGAGGCAATGGTCTTTTTCAACCCTTTGTTTTTGGTTTTCAGATAGACGGCCAGAGAGGCACCGACCTGACCGCCGCCGGCCATGGCCAAAATCGGCAGCAGGATGGTCACGCCGTAGCGAGACAATAATTCCGCGTGAATCGGGGTCAGCCCTTGGTGAATCCCGACCATGACCATGGGCAAAAAGGTCCCGCCTAAAATAAAGCCTGTCAAGGCCCCGCCGCTTCCGATGGACTTTGTGGCGGCATAGCCGATGGCTTCGGATAAATAGCCGCCCAAGGGCTGACAGATGAAGAGGGCCATGAAGGTCGAGATGACGACGACGGCTAAGGGCGTGACAAAGAGGTCGACCATATCCGGAACGATGCGATGGAGTTTCTTTTCAAGCCATGATGAAAAGAAGACGACCAAGAGGACGGCGATGATGCCGCCCCGGCCGGGAACGAGATTATCCCCGAAGAGCGTAATCTGTGCCAGACCGGGATGACTGAGGACGGCAGCCATGACGCCGCCTAACATGGGGGAGCCGCCGAATTCCTTGGCAGCGTTGATGCCGACGAAGATATTCAGTCCGAAAAAGGCGGCGTTGCCGGCAATGGCCAGCATTTGAAATAAGGGCTCGGCGGCCAGGGCCGGGTCGACCTTCACGGCGATATTGAGCAGGCCCGTAATCAGACCGCAGGCAATAAAGGCCGGAATGATGGGTACGAAGATGTGGGCGATTTTCTTTAAGGCCTGTTTGGCCGGGGTCGCATTTTTCTGTCGGATTTCTTCGTGCAGGGCTTTGCCGTCAAAGGGGCTTTGCGGACTTCCTTCTGCAGGCTTTTTTGCCGATGGCTTGCTGTTACTGTCATCCTCAACGATTTTCGCAAATGCCTGATAGAGTTTCGTTGCCTTTCCGGGGCCGACGATGATCTGCCATTCGTCGCCCGAACGGTTTACGCCCATGACGCCGGGAAGTTTTGCCAGGTCTTCTTTGGTGAAATGCTCGTTCGTTACGGTCAGGCGCAGGCGGGTCATGCAGTTGTAGGCTTTTTGGATATTTTCGGAGGGACCGGTGAGGTCATAAATATCTCTGGCCAGTTTATCGTAATCCATGGGAAGCCTCCCTGATTACGGCAGCGACGTAGCCCTTCGCTGCCGTTAATTTGGCGTCTGCTTCTGCGGCAGATAGGCCGAGGAGTACCATGACGATAGCTGTTTTGGCATGGCCGTTACTTTCTGTCAAGGCGGCGATGGCATCCTTTCGGCTGCAGCCGGTGGCGGTCATGACGATGCGCCGGGCCCGTTCTTCGAGCTTCTTGTTGGATGATTTTACGTCGACCATGAGATTGCCGTATACTTTTCCTAAGCGGATCATGGAACCTGTCGATAACATATTGGCAATCATTTTTTGAGCCGTTCCGGCCTTCATCCGCGTCGAGCCGGTGACGACTTCCGGGCCGACGACGGCACAGAGGTCGATATCGGCACAGGTCCCGATGGGGGAGTTTGGCGAGCAGTCAATGGCAATGGCAGCGGCACCGATACTTTTGGCATAGGTCAGGGCGCCGACGACATAAGGCGTTCTGCCGGAGGCACTGAGGCCGACGACGACATCGCGGGCAGTAAGCTTTTTTTCTCTCAAATCGGCCTGCCCGAGGTCCGACGAATCCTCCGCCCCTTCTTTGGCTCGGAAAATGGCATCATAGCCGCCGGCGATAAGTCCTTGGATCTGTTCGGGGTCTGTGCTGTAGGTTGGCGGACATTCGACGGCATCGAGGATTCCCAATCGGCCTGACGTGCCCGATCCGACATAGAAAAGACGGCCGCCCTGACGCAGCCGGTCAGAAATGACGTCGACGGCACGGGCAATGGCCGGGATGATTTCCTTTATGGCTTCGGCAACTTTATGGTCTTCATCGTTGATGACGTGCAGCATGGCCTCCGTCGAAAGCCGGTCGATCTGTTGACTGTGAGGATTTCGCTGTTCCGTTGCCAGTGATTCTAATTCAATCATAGTATTCCTTTCTTACCTTCTTTCCTCGGTGATGAAGAGCGGTCTTGGCGGCTCTTTCAGGAAAGGTCTATATATATCTAATTATAGAGAGTGTTGACAGTAGTTGCAATAGGGCTTTTTTTCGGAAGGCATGCCTTTATTTTTTTGCTGTTTCATGGTATTATTAATCTGCATGCAGCAGGCCTGTGTGTCATGTGCGCCCATAGCTCAGCTGGATAGAGCAGCAGTTTCCTAAACTGCGTGTCGGATGTTCGAGTCATCTTGGGCGCACCATTTTTTTATTTGTAAATTATATACTTACTATTAATCCATAATACTATTACCGGAAAGGTGGGTTTCCTCATGTCTGATATGAAGGACCGAGTTGCTTCTTTCCATGAAGAAGTCATGCACGATGCCGATTTTACGCTGCCGGAGGCGATTGCTGAAGCCAAACGCTGCCTCAACTGCAAAGTTCCTCAGTGCCGCAAGGGCTGTCCGATTGAAAATGAAATCCCGCAATTCATCCATGCGTTGACCTTGGGGGATTTTGGCGCAGCGGCTGCGCATATTTATAACCGCAGTGATTTGCCGGCCATTTGCGGCCGTATCTGTCCGAGAGAAAAGCAGTGTGAAGGCCACTGCATCCTCGGCAAAAAAGGTCAGCCCGTTGAAATCGGAAAGCTCGAACGCTTTGCAGCAGACATGGCCCTGGAAGGGAAATTTATGGATCAGCCGGTCAGCAAGAAAACAGCCGGAAACGTTGCCGTCATCGGCTGTGGCCCTGCCGGTATGGCAGCGGCTCGTGAACTGGCTAAGCGCGACTACGATGTCACCATCTATGAAGCCGCTTCTCATCCGGGCGGTACCATGACCTACGGCATCCCGACCTTTCGCCTTCATAAAGAGCTCTTGCAGCGAGAAGCCCGGGTCCTGACCGACATGGGCGTTACCATCGAATACGGTGTTAAAATCGGCACCGATAAGAGCCTTGACGAATTGAAATCGGCCTTTGATGCCGTCTTTATTGCTGTCGGCACGATGGATGGCTGGAACCTCGGCGTTGACAATGAAGATGTGGAAGGTATCGTCGAAGCAGAACCGTTCCTGCGTCAAGTACAACTGGCTCAGGACGGCGAATTTGACCCGGAAAAACTGCCCGTCCGGGCAGGCGACAAGGTCATCGTCATCGGTGCCGGCAATGTGGCCATCGATGCGGCCCGCACGTCCCTTCGTCTCGGCGCCGACGTTACCATCGTTTACCGCCGGGCGGAACGAAATATGAAATGCCTGCCGTCTGAATATGAAGAAGCGAAAGCCGACGGTGTCCGCTTCCAATTTTATTCGGCACCGAAGGCTGTCCTTGGAGAAGGCCGTGTTGAAGGTCTTCGTTATGAACGGCAGCAGATCCTCGAAGACGCTACCATGGTGCCGACGGGAGAATTCGGGGTCGTACCGGCCAATAAGATCATCGCAGCTATCGGTAATAAGCCGGAACTTCCGGTCATCAAGTCCTTTGGCATTTCTTCCAATGACGACGGCTATATCGCCGTCAAGGATACGCCGTACGGCATGACCAGCAAGGAAGGCGTCTTTGCTGCCGGTGATATCGTCCACAAACCGCAGACCGTCGTTTTAGCTATGCGCGAAGGACGAAAAGCGGCAGAGGGCATCGACCAGTATTTAAAGGCTAAAAAAGTAATGGAAGCTGTAAAAGCTTAGGGGGCAAATAGGATGAGTGAGTTGATTCGTCAGATTCTTAATACGAATGAAAAGTTTGTTAAACAGTCCTTGTCACAAGGAGGTTTCGACGACGTCAGCAAATATCCGCGCCGCCACCTGGCTGTGTTGACTTGTATGGACACACGCCTTTTAAATTTTTTGGAACCGGCTATGGGCCTCGTCCGCGGTGATGCCAAAATCATCAAAGTCGCCGGCAATACGGCCTTTGAAGACTTCGACAGTGTCATCGGCAGTCTGATGGTTGCCGTTTACGAACTCCATGTCCATGAAATTATCGTCATGGGTCATGATGACTGCGGCATGCTCCATACGACAGCTGACAGCCTGTGCCGCCACATGGTGGAAGAAGGCATCGATGAAACGGCCATTGACGCTATCCGACCGCAGCTTAAGCAGTGGGCCGACCCGGTTACGGACGTCGATACGTCGGTCTGCGATACGGTGCGCCGACTGCGGGCGAATCCCTACTTACCGAAATCCCTTACGATTTATGGAATGGTCATCCATTCTCATACGGGCGAAATCCGTGTTGTCGACGATGGAGAAGACCGGAAATAGGAGGTTTTATGAGTTTAGTAACCCAAAGAATGGAAGAACACGCCGCTGTCTTAAAAGCGACGAAAGCATTAATTCCCGATATTGAAAAAGCCGGGGCTCTCATTAAAGAAGCCCTGGCTTCAGGCCACAAAATCCTCTTTTGCGGCAATGGCGGCAGCGCCGCCGACTCGCAGCATTTGGCTGCTGAAATCGTCGGTCGTTTTCAGAAAGAACGGCCGGCCTTCCCGGCTATCGCCCTGACCGTTGACACGTCGATCTTGACGGCCGTCGGAAATGACTACGGCTTTGATACGGTATTCCGGCGTCAGGTCCATGCCCTTGGTGAAAAAGGAGATGTCCTGATCGGCATTTCGACGTCCGGCAACAGCGGCAACGTCCTTGAAGCCATTGAAGAAGCCCATGCGAAAGGCCTTACGGTTATCGGCATGACGGCCTATGGCGGCGGTAAGATGAACGATGCCTGCGACATCTGCCTGGCCATTCCGGCTAAGGTAACGGCACGGGCTCAAGAAATGCATATCATGATCGGCCATATTCTTTGTGAAATCGCTGAAGAAGATATGTAATTAACGGACGACGCTTTGGAACTGCTTGTTGTCTCTGATCTTATCGAAATGACTCTGGGTCCGGGCAGCCTCCTTTACGGATTCACCGCCGAGGTCGATGGCTTGTTTTAAATAAGGCAGGGCTTGGTCTGCTTTTCCCAGGTCGCCGTAAATTGTCGCAATGCCGTAATAACTCCACGTGTTTCCCGGGTCGGCTGCGATGACATTTTTAAAGTACGTAATGGCCTTATCGTACTGGCCGTCGATTTTACAGGCCAGGGCCATGTTATACAAAGAGGCCATATCTTTTGGGGCTAACTGCAGGGCTTGCTCGATAAGGGCAATGCCCTGCTCAACGTCCTTTTTATTTCCCGTTTCATTGCTGCGCATGGCCAGAGTAACGCCTTTGTTGCTGAGAGCCTGGTAGTTGTCGGCGTCGAGGGAAAGGGCTTTGTCGAAGTCGAGAAGGGCTTTGTCATAGTCTCCAGCCTGGTAGTTTTTAATCCCTTCGTCGCTGGCGGCTTTAGAATCGGTCTTGATGGCCGGGGCAGAAGGGGCTTTCGTGGCCTGTATGGGCTTTGCCTGCTGCGATGATATCGGCTGGGGGCTGCACCCGCTGGTCCACACGGCGGCTGCGGCTAGGAGCAGGATTGCTGCGTATTTTTTATTCATCGTTATTTCTCCTATTCGTCAGTCTGGAAAACATATGAAACAAATCATTAATAAATGGGATATTCTCCTCGTTGCCGTCCTCCTCGTCTTATCCCTTATTCCGGAGGGTATCTTTTACATGACCGGGAATGATGCGGCTGTTCACGATACGTATGCTGTCATCCAAGTCGACGGCAAAATATATAAAGAAGTCCCCTTGTCAGGTCATCAGGGAACGGAGACGATTCCTATCAAGACGGACCACGGCTATAATCTGGTCGTCGTCAAAGATGATACCATTGGCATCGTCGAAGCGGACTGCCCGGATAAAATCTGTATCGGCGAGGGCTTTATCAGCCGTCCCGGGGCAACCGTCGTTTGCCTGCCTCATAAGCTGCTGATCGAAGTCAAGTCTGCCGGGGGCGGCGAACCGGATGTCATTCCGGCTCATTAGAGGTGGCTTATGAAAAAAACGTTTCGCATCATCATGTTGAGCCTGTTTATTGCTCAATCCTTAGTCCTATATATCGTCGAAGGCATGCTTCCCGTTCCTTTTATTGCGCCGGGGGCTAAGCTTGGCTTGGCCAATTTGATTACCGTCATCGCCATGTACTCCCTGCCGCGAAAACGGGATGTCTGCCTTATTCTCTTCGTTCGCGTTCTCTTGGCGGCCGCTTTTGGCGGTGGGATTAACGCATTCTTTTACAGCGTGGCCGGTGCTGTCCTCAGTTTAGGCGTCATGCTCCTTCTCAAGGGAGCCGGGAAGTTTTCGATTCTCGGCGTCAGCATGGCCGGCGGTATCTTCCATAATCTCGGGCAGGTCCTCGTTGCCTCGCTGGTCGTGGCCAACCTTAAAATCATGCTGTACCTGCCGGTTCTGGCCGTAGCCGGAGCGGGAACGGGACTTCTCATCGGCATTACCTCGGTATTTACCCTGAGGCATTTGAAGAAACTGCCAATCTATAAAAGGATGCAGGAATAATTACATCGGATATGATGGCCTTAGGGCTGTAAGCTGACGGAGTCTATGATTTCGTCAGCTAATTTTATCTTATCATCCTTATTTTCATCACAGGCCACGACGACAATCCAGGTCACAGGCCCGTCTGAAAATCCAAGGAGGCGAGCCCGCATGGATTTTTTTTCGTAGGTAAAGGTTGCGCTGCGGACTACGGCGGGTTTTCCGTCCAGCGTCCGTTCCTCTTGCGTGGTTGAAACGTTTTCGGCTCCGATTTTGGCTAAGACCGCCTGTGTTGTCGTATCGACAGTCTGGGCAAGGTTCTGTCGGATGGCGTCTTCTTGTTTCAGGTGGAGGTCATCGGCCATTTTTCGGACGTCGACACGGTTGGTGTAAACGGCGATGTAAAGACCGGCATCGTTTTCACCGTAGAGGCGACTGCCTTCATAATAAGGCTTGGCGGCGGGACTTACGGGAATGGGCAGGTCGAAGCTTTGCAGGTTGCCCGGTAATTTTATGGAAATAGCCGAACCGAGGCCGTCGACACGTTTTTCTTTTAAGGTGATGGTATAGCAGGCCGTCAAGGTAAAGGCCAAAATGGGCAGCAGTACGATCAGAATCAGAAATCGAATTCGCGTGTGAATCATAAAATACCTCGCAGAACGTAGACAGAAGACGATATCCGTTTTTCTTCAAAGCGCTTATTTACGGGCTTCACGGAAGGCATCGGCCAGTGAGAAAGTAAGGGGACCGGTGACTTTGGTAGCGTCGATGATAGGCTGCATGATGTGGCGGAATTCATCGCTCTTCTTGGATAATACATATAGTTTTGAAGTGTTGCGGGCATCCCACAAGGCGTCGTGCATTTGGCCGTCGAAGGTTTCGCCAAGGGTGCTGACCGCTTTATCAAGGGATATGACGTTATCGAGCCCCAGCAGATTGCAGTAAATCTGTTGGAAATTCTGCCAGTGTTCGAGCATCCAGCGGACGCGTTCATCTTCTTTGGCATTGGTAATTTTGAGACGGAGTTCGCTGTCGAGCTGACGCCAGTCGTTTTCGCTCCAGGCATACATCTCGTAATCGTTGGGACAGCCTTCATTGCACCAGGTGAGAAAGTGATCGAAGGCTTCGGTGAAATGGGGCTTTCCTTTTAACATTTCCATCGTAATGCCCGTCAATTCTTGGCAAGTCTGATTCATGGCCGTCGTGTATTCCGGCATGACGTATTCTTTGTAGGCTGAGATTTCATTGCCTTCTTCGTCTATCTTGACGGCACCGATTTCGATGATTTCGCCCTTACACGTTCGGCGTGCTTCTTTTTGGTCTCGCCCGATGGGGTTCATCTCGAAGTCGACGAATACTGCTTTCATAGGTCAGGCTCCTTTCTGATTCATGATGATAATTTTTATTATACCATAATAAAAAGGCCTCGTGCAGAAGATATTATGCACGAGGCCTTGTAGTGTCTATCTTTTTTGAAGGCTGTCTTTTAGAATCGATGGCTTAGAATGCCGGGAGAATCGTTCCTTGGAAGTGTTCGTCGATGAACTGTTTAATCGGGGCAGACTGATAAATAGCGAGGACCTTTTTGTAGGTTTCGTTGTTTTCATCGCCTTGGCGAACGACGAGTACGTTGGCATACGGCGAGTCCTTCGATTCAACGAGGAGGGAATCCTTCTGCGGGTTCAGACCGGCCGGAATGGCGTAGTTGGTGTTGACGCAGGCCAGGTCCGTGTCATCGAGAGAACGGGGAATCTGAGCGGCATCGAGTTCGACGAACTGGAGATTTTTCGGATTGGCCGTAATATCCGTTACCGAAGCGTCTACGGAGTTGCCGTTCTTCAAGGTAATCAGGCCGGCCTGTTGGAGCAGGAGCAAGGCCCGGGCACCGTTGGTCGGGTCGTTAGGAATCGTTACCTTGGCGCCGTCGGCGACGTCTTTGAGATCTTTATATTTATGGGAATAAACGGCCATGGGCAGGATAATCGTCTTGCCGATGGAAACGAGCTTTAAGCCCTGTTTCTTGACGACGTTATCGAGGTACGGCTGGTGCTGCATGGAGTTCATATCGAGGTCTCCGTCAGCCAGGGCCTTGTTGGGCTGGACGTAGTCGTTGAATTCGACGACTTTGATGTCGAGGCCTTGTTTGGCAGCTTCTTTGGCGACTTCTTCCATGACTTCTGCATGGGGACCGGCGGTGACGCCGACTTTGATTTCTTTCTTGTCACCGGAAGCAGCGGAATCGCTGGAGGAACCGCAGCCGGCGACAGCCAGGCAGGCCGTGGCGATGAGGAGGGCTGCAAAGACTTTTTTTACCGTTATTTTCATGTAAATCATATCCTTTCTGAAAGTAAATGGAAGTTGTCGCTCAAAAAGAAAAGCCGTCATTCAGATGACGGCTCGGATTGCGATTCGTTCATCTGCCGGTAATATACCGCTGGACTTGGCACCTATCCCGATTGGGGGTTGCCGCAGCGTCATCGGGCCATTCCCTCGGCTGCTCTTGATGAAAGACAATGTGTTGTTGATGGTGTATAAAGACAATGTGTTGTTGATGGTGTATATAGTACCATTGAGAGGATACACTGTCAAGTCCTTTTTTGCTTTTCTTGAGAATTTTTTTGTCTCATGTTATAATGAACCTACTCATCGGAGGGCTTTATACCCGTATTGTATCAGGCTGGATAAGATGTCGCAGCAGCCATTGTCCGGAGGTCCTGCAAGTCCGTATATTTGCAGGTCGACGTAAGGGCAGTCAGGTCTGTTGTGGTTTTTTATCCGGCTTTTTTGCGCACATAGCTTCGAGGTGATAAAACATGCAGTTTGAACGGGATTTACATTGGCAGATTTATTCGGCAAAAGCCTTTTACTTTATCGGCGGTTTCGGCTTTACGACGTGGGCGTCGCTCATTCCTTTCTTGAAACGGCACCTGGCGATACCGGCCGACCACTTGGGCTTTCTCTTGCTGGGAATCGGCCTCGGGGCCTTGATCATGATGATGCTGGCCGGTACCATTGCGGCCCGTCTCGGCTGCCGTCGTTCCTTGACCATCGCCGGCCTGTGCATCGCTGCCTTTTTGAATCTCTTGTGCTACATGCCGGCCTATGGACTGGCGGTTTTTACGGCCGTTTGTCTCGGTGCCTCTTTAGGCCTCATGGATGTCGTCGTCAATATCAACGGCATCTTTATCGAACGCAAAGTTCGTACGCGCATCATGTCGGGCCTGCAGGCCATGTGGTCCCTAGGAAATTTCATGGGCGCTGCCTTCTTTGCCTTTTTGCTCCAATTCCACCTGCCCTGGCAGGGCGTAGCCTTTGCCAGTTCGGCTGTCATCATGGCCTGCGTTTTCTTTTTCGGGCCGCACTTGCACAATGAACGCCAGGCGGCTCAGAAACGGCCGCACTTCATACGCCCTAAGGGCCAAATCGCCGTCATCGGCCTTATTTGTATGATTGCCTTTCTCGTCGAAGGCGCTATCGATGACTGGAGCGGCGTCTTCATGACCCTTGAAAAGGGCATCGATATCTCCCGGTCGGGTTTGGGGCTGACCTTGTTTACGGCTTCGTCCTTCATTACCCGCCTGGCAGGAGATACGCTGACCATGCATTGGGGGCCGCGGCGCCTTCTTGCCCTGTCCCTGCCCGTTGCCTTTTTGGGATTTATCGGACTCTTGACGATCAGCGAAGGCTGGCTGCTCTTCCTGTCCTTCATTTTAATCGGTCTCGGTACGGCCAACACGGTACCTATTTTCTATTCCCTCTTGGGGCGGCAGAAAGTCATGCCTATTTCTGATGCCGTCTCGTCGGTCAGTACCATCGGCTACGCCGGCATCCTTTTGGCGCCGGCTCTCCTTGGCTTTATCGGGCGGACCTATTCGCTGTACGCGTCTTTCAGCCTGGTCACGGTCCTCTTGGTCGTCATGGCGGCCATTTCCTTAAAAATCGTAAAAGAATAATCGCTGCTGCCGGAACGATGGGGGCACAAAAAAACTACGGCCTTATGAGCAATCTCTCATAAGGCCGTAGTTTTTTATGCGTCGATGACTTTTCCCGGATTTAAGATACCCTTCGGGTCGAGGGCCCGTTTGATGGTCTTCATGATGGTCAGTTCGCCTTTGGGCGTGAACTGTTCCATGTATTTCAGCTTTTTGGCGCCGATACCGTGTTCGCCGGCCAGGCGGCCGCCGACGCTGTAGGCATAGGCGTATACTTGTTGATGGAATTCTTCGACGTTTTTGTCCCACTCTTCGTCGCTCATATCCATCTTGCAAAGGACGATGTGCAGGTTGCCGTCGCCGATGTGAGCATTGATTTTAACTTCAAAGGGATAATTTTGACCGATGTCCATGATTTTTTCGATCGTTCCGGCAATCTTATGAACCGGTACGACGACGTCGTCGGTCAGGAATACCTTGCTCTGGAGTTCTACCGAGGTCTGGCAGTTGCGGCGCATATTCCAAATGCGGTCGTCGGCTTTGAGGACGTTTACAGCCCCCGATTCTTCACAGATCGTGCAGACTTTGTCCATTTTGGTGTCCAATTCGTCTTCCTGGAAGGTTTCGACGGTGATGATGACGTAAATGCCGTCGTCGTAATGGGGCATGTCCTTGTAATGGCAGTAATCGGCACAGCCGCGGACGTACGAGTTGTCCATGTATTCGACACTGGTCGGATCGATACCGGCTTTCATCAGCTTGGGGACCATGTGCAGGGCCTTGCGCGGATCGGTGTAGACGGCCAGGACGTCGAAGCGGTACGGCGGCAGGGGGATGAGCTTTACCGTCACCTTGGTGATGATGCCGAGCGTTCCTTCACTGCCGATGATGAGCTGTTCCAAGTCGTAGCCGGTCGAGCTCTTTTTGAGGATGCGGCCGCATTCGACGATGTCACCGGTTGGGGTGACGACTTCCAGGCAGTAGACCTGGTCGCGGGTTACGCCGTAGCGGACGGCGCGGAGGCCGCCGGCATTGGTTGCCAGATTGCCGCCGATGAGGCTGCTTTCGGCGCTCGACGGGTCGCCGGCATACATGAGGCCGACTTTTTTTGCTTCGTTTTGAAGGTCGATCGTGCGGACGCCGGCTTCGACGGTCATGTACATGCCGTCTTCGTTCAGTTCGATGATTTTATTGAGTCGGTCCATACAAAGGACCAGGCCGCCGCAGACGGGAATAGCTCCGTCGGCAAGACTCGTGCCGCCGCTGCGGACAGTAATGGGAAAGTCATACTCATTGGCAAGTTTCACGATGGCCGAGATTTCTTGGGCATTGGCCGGCAGGACGGCGGCGTCCGGCACGTGGAACATGGCCGGGTTCGTTTCGTAGTCCGTCTGGTACTGCAAGAGCAGGTCACGGTCGGTCTTAACGTATGTCGGGCCGGTGATGGCCTTTAACTTTTCAATGATTTCGGGCGTAATAGGTTGAAAGTTTTTCACAAAAGGGAACCTCCTTTAATTTGTGTTGTCTTATTCTACCACGCCATCCGTCCTTAGGGAAGGTTTTTAGAATTTAAAGTCGATCGTTGCCGAGACGCCGACGCCCTGGACGCGGCTCAGATTGCTGACGTCCGTCGATTCGATCGGGATCAGGGCGTTGGCACGGGCAATGCCGTTAAAGGAAGCTTCGAGTTGGGCGACGGCCTTTACTTTATCGACCTGAGCCGTCGGTCCGACGACCTGGACGGCACCGATGTATTTGCCCGTGCCGACACTGACGATGGGAACGACTTTTGTCGCGTAATCCGTGCCGACGCCGTTCTTCATGAGCAGTTTATTAAGAAAATCGTTGATGGAGTCGCCGTATTTCGATACCAAAACGGTGATGCCGCCTACCTTTAAGATAGATCCTAAATTGAAAGCCTGGACGGCGGTGCCGCCGGCAAAACCGAGCAGGGATGCAATGGTGACAGCTGCGATAACTTGTTTTTTCATAAGAAATACCTCCTAATGATGTTTGGGAATGGAACTGCCGCGAGCCAATGAGGCGGCTGCGGCGAAAAAGCAAAGGGCAGACAACAGGATGAAAGAGACGTGAAAGGCGCTGAGGACGCCGTCCTTGTAGACGGCAGCCTGCTCCGTTTCGGTCGTCATGATGAAGGTGACGGCGGCCATGCTGAAGGCTTGTCCCAAGTTGCGGGACAAGGCCAGGACGCTCGAGGCGATGCCGTGATGCATCTTTTTGACCGAGCCCATGATGGCACTGTTGTTGGGCGCTCCGAACAAGGCTGCGCCCAGGCCAATGAGGGCCAAAATCAGGCCTGCCTTACCGACGGAGATATCGGTGAAGACGGCGAAGGCCAACAGTCCCGGTGCGGTCAGGAACAGGCCCAGGGAGGCGACGCCCCGCGGTCCGTGCTTATCGGATAAATCGCCGGCCCGCGGCGAAAAAATCGCCATGACCAGGGGCTGGATCAATAAGACGGCGCCGGAGATCGCCGGCGTGAGGCCGAGGACGACCTGCAGGTAGAGGGACAAGAGAAACGACACGGCATAGGTCGCGCTGTACTGGATGAGGGCAGCCAGGTTGGACATGGAAAAGGTCAGGCTGCGAAATAAGTAGAGCGGCAGGAGCGGGTGAAAAGACCGGCCTTCGTGGACGACGAAGATGATCGAAAGGACGAGTCCTGCGTAAAAGAAAACACTATTGTCTGAAAAAGATGACAGGCCGTATAAGGTGCAGAGAATGGCGCTGACCGACAGGACCGAGCTGACGGCATTGACGAAAGGAGCCCCGTTTTCATACCATTCTTTTTGGACAGGACGGATGAAGAGGTATGAAAGGAGAACCAGTATGGCTGCCAAGAGAAAGATACAGCGCCAGCCGATGAACTCCGTCAAGGCGCCGCCGATGACAGGTCCCAAAGAGAGCCCGAGATACGTCAAAGCGACGGATTGACCGATGATGTGGCCCTGACGGAATTCATCGGTCGTGGCTAAGAGCAGGGGCATATAGGATACATAGATGCCGGCCAAGGCGATGCCCTGAAGGGCCCGCAGTCCGATAAGGAGGGGAAGCGTCGGGGCTAAGGCAGCCCCGATGGATGACAAGGCCAGGACTATCAAGGCAGCAGAGTACGTTCTCCGCCTGCCGTGGACGTCTGATACCTTTCCTAAAGGAAGCAGAAACGCCGCCGTCGTTATCAGGAACAAGGTGACGACCCAGCTCATGCGGTCCGGCGTCGTACTGAATTGGTCGGCCATGACCGGAATGGCGATGTTGATCGATGTAGACAGAAAAGGGCCGACAAAGCTTATCAGGCAAATTGAATAAAAAATACGCTTTTCCGTCGTCATCGCTGCACCTCACTAATGTCACTGTCATAAATACATTATACCAGTATATGCGGGCAGGGTGAATGAATTATTAAAAATTTGCCATTTTCTAACATAGCGGTGTCCTCTTGAAAAATAAAAATTTCCGGTCATAAGAGATGTAGAACTTGGAGATTTATGGTATAGTAAAAGAAAAATTGTTGAAAAAGGAGGGATTTACTATGGATTTAGGACTTCGAGGCAAGGTTGTCGTCGTCACCGGCGGTACGGCCGGCATCGGTCTGGCAACGGCCAAGGCCTTTTTACAGGAAGGAGCATCGGTTGCTGTCTGCGGCCGGCGTCGGGAACTTCTCGATGAAACCGTAAAAACACTGGGAGAGGATGTCTTTGCCTGTCAGGCCGATATGACTGATGAAGCTGATGTTTCTTCCTTTGCCCATCAGGTCTATGCTCATTTCGGTCATATCGATGTCTGGGTCAATAATGTCGGAGCCTCCATTGCCCGTCAGGGCGACTGGTATACGCCTTCCGAAATCGACGCTCACTACGCGGTCAACTTTAAGTCCGTCGTCATGGGCAGTCAAGCGGCCATTCCCTTTTTAGAGAAACAGGGAGGCGTCATCATCAACGTATCGTCCCTGGCCGCCCGGTGTGCGACTTCGGGCCGGGCGACGCTCTACGGGGCCATGAAGGCCGCCGTCGTAAACTATACCAATACCCTGGCCGGGGAAGTGGCCGCCAAGGGAATTCGCGTTCTGGCCATCATGCCGGGCTTCACCCTGACGCCTCTCGTTGCTGAAACCATCGATGCCGATGAACTTCAAAAGCAGGTCAAAGAATGTCTCCTGCGTCGGCCTGCCAGTCCCGAAGAAATTGCAGGACCCATCGTCTTTCTGGCCAGTCAGCAGGCGTCGTATATGAATGCCGCTGTCATCGAGGTCTCGGGCGGCCGCAACGTGACCTTGAATCCTGGGTATTCCTACGGTGATTGATCTATTTTTTACGAAATATAAAAAAACTTTTTTGAAACTATACTTGACAAGATATGTTTTAATGTGTACTATTGTTGTAGACATTGAGAAATGCAATGACCAAAACAAGTACACATAGGAAGAGACAACAGAGAAGACGGGTCACCGGCTGAAAGCCCGTTTGGCCTTGGAATATGGTGGAATGCATTTGGGAGCAGGATGAAGGAATTGAGTATGTCATCCCGTATTACCGACGTTACCGGTTTCGAGTGGCAGCTACAGGCTGCAATTCAGAGTGGAACCGCGGTCCGCCGTCTCTGTTGTAGAGATTGGCGGCTTTTTTTGTATGATTTTCTGATTATTCGATATTGTATGCAGGGGGAGTTATGATGACACAACGTAAAAAAGATTTAGTTTTAGCAGCCATGGACGGCAAACCGGTTGAACGCGTCCCTTCCGGTTTTTGGTTTCATTTCTTAGACGATGAAATCCATGCCAATGCTTTCGAACATCCGGAATTGACGGAAAAAGTCTTTGCCGGCCAGACACGCTACATCGACGAAGCCAAACCGGACTTCGTCAAAATCATGACCGACGGCTTCTTCCCTTATGAAAATGAAACGGCCATGAACCTTAAGACGGCGGCTGATTTTAAAAAGATTAAACCCTTAGCCGATGACGATAAGTGGTTTACCCAGCAGATCGACTATGCGAAACGCCTTACAGCTCGTTATGGTGATGAATTGGCCATGTTCTTCAACGTATTCTGTGCCGGAACGACGGTCAAGTTCATGCAGGCCGACCTCGATGCCAGTGAAGCCTTCCTGGCCAATGCCGTCAAGGAAGACCCAAAGGCCGTACGTCAGGGCTTGGATGTCATTTCCCATGATTTGGCGAAACTTGCCAAACGGCTGATTACCGAAGGCGGTGTCACCGGCATTTACTTCAGCCTTCAGAATTTACTGGGTATTTCGCCGGAGCTGTACAAAGAGGTCTTGGAACCGGGAGAAAAAGAAATCTTAGCCGCTGCCAACAGCGTCAGTGACTACAATATTCTCCACATCTGCGGTTATGCCGGTCACCGCAATGACCTTTCCTTATATAAAGATTATGATGTAAAAACCGTAAACTGGGCCGTTGTCGTCGAAGGCGTCCCCATTCCGGAAGGCCGGAAAATCCTCAACAATCGCCCGGCTTTAGGCGGTTTTGGAAACTTAGATTCTGAATTGTTGTATAAGGGCTCGAAAGAAGAAATTCAAGCCGAAACGAAGCGGATTTTAGCAGAAGCCGGTCGACAGGGCGTCCTTCTCGGCGCTGACTGCACCGTTCCGCGTGATATCGATTGGAAGCATTTTGAGTGGGTTCGTGAAGCTGCCCGATAGGCAGAGAGAGGAAGATGAAAATGAAGTTTACCATGAAGAAGTTAGGGAAAGCCGTATTGACGGCAGCATTAGTCGGTGTCGTAGCAGCAGTCCTTGCCGGCTGCGGTAAACAGAGCGATTCTGCCGCCGGCGGCGGAGACGGCCAGAAAAAGGTCGTCAACGTGGCCTTTACCAACTACTACGTGCCTTATGATTTCGTCAATGATAAGGGCGAGCCCGACGGCTTTGAAGTTGCCGTCATGCAGGAAGTAGCCAAGAAGCTGCCCCAGTATACCTGGAAGTTTACACCGACCTCGGACGATGATTTGCTCATCGGCGTCGAATCGGGTAAATACACAATCGGTACTAAGGGAATCTGGAAAACGGAAGCTCGGGAAAAGAAATACATCTTCCCGAAAAACTACATCGGTGCCAGTGTCATCGGCTTAGTCATCCGTAAAGCCGACGCTGACAAGATCCATGACATGGATTCCTTTGCCCAGTACAGCGGCAAACTCGTTCCCATTGCACCTCAGGATGCCCGTTACATGGTCATCGATACCTATAATAAGGAACATCCTGATAAACAGATCAAGCTTCAGTCGTCGGAAGCCTTCCAGATTGCCGACGCTTACAGCTGGGTCATGGAAGGCCGCTATGACGGCTACCTCGAAGTTGAACTGAGCTACAAGAACAACATCGTCAAAGACGATGCGCCGTACCACAAATTCAACGACAGCCTGACCTACATCCGCTATAAAGGCATTCCGACCTACCCCTTGTTCAATAAGAAAGAACAGAAATTGGCTGACGAAGTCGACCAGGCCATCGATGAACTGCGCAAGGAAGGCAAGATTGCCGAACTGGAACAGAAATACTTTGGCGAAAGCCTGTCTAACTATATTACGCAATAAAGGCGAAGGAGGACGTTTTGATGGATACACGTGTGTTTAATCCGTCTGTTATCTTCTCGGTTATGCCGGATTTATTGTCGTATCTGTCGGTAACGCTGCTGGTAGCCGTTTCAAGCATTGTATTAGGTTCCCTCTTAGGGATGGGCCTGACCTGGGCAAAACTCGGACGCATCCGGGTTTTGCGCTGGCTGGCGCACGGGTACACTTACATCTTGAAGTGTACCCCTCCTATCGTGCTGCTGTTCATTGTCTTTTATGGACTGCCCAAGCTGATAGAATCGATGACGGATTATGATATTAATGATACCAATCGGGCTCTGTTTGCAATCATTACTTTTACCCTTTTGTTCGGAGCCTATATTTCGGAAGTCTTTCGGGCGGCTTATCAAGCTGTGCCCAAAGGACAGTATGAAGCCGGAGTCAGCATCGGCATGACGCCGTTCCAGACCTTTTATCAGGTCATGCTGCCCCAGGCGGCCCTTATTGCCCTGCCTAATTTCGGCAATTCGACGATTAACTTGCTTAAAGAAGGGGCCTTGGCCTATACGATCGGCCTCATCGACTTGATCGGTAAGGGGAATTTAATCATCGCTCAAAATTTTGGAGCCTATAGTATTGAAATTTATCTGGCCTGTATGATCATTTACTGGATCATGACCCTGATCATTGAAAAGGGCTTTGCCCTTCTTGAAGGTGTCCTGGACAAGGGCGTCCATATGGGGCATGCCCGGGCGGGAGGAGGTGAGCCGTAAATGGAACTCGATTATGGTTTTATGATTGAAACGTTTTATAAGATCTGGGACGGTATCGGCGTTACCTTAGGGCTGACGGCCCTGTCACTGCTCATCGCTCTTCCCATCTCCTTTTATATGGCTGTCATTCGCCTGCGGGGGCATAAACTGGGGACGGGGATTACGAGATTTTATATCTCCTTTGTCCGCGGAACCCCGTTGGTACTACAGATTTTATTGATGTACAGTCTCTTGCCGAGCTTCCTTAACTTCGCATTGAAGTCCATGGGCTCGTCCTTTAATATTTTTGAAAGCGTCAATCCTTTCTGGTATGCCGTCATCGTCTTTTCTCTCAATACCATCGCCCTGTTAGCCGAAGTATTCCGCTCAGCTTTGATGAGTATCGATAAAGGACAGATGGAAGCCGGCGTATCCGTTGGGCTTTCGGAATGGCAGACCTATCGCCAAATCATCATTCCCCAGGCCTTGGTCGTCGCCTTGCCGGCGGTCAGCAATATTACGGTGAATTTGATCAAGGGCACGTCGCTGGCATTTCTGATGACGGTCAAAGACGTACTGGCTATCGGGAAAATTGCCGCCTCGTACGGCTATAACTATATTGAAGCCTATTTGGATGTCTTCGTCGTTTACATCATCGTCTGCACGATTGTCCAGCTCGTTTACCGCATAGCTGAAAAACGAATCGGTGCCTTCCGTGCCGTGTAAGGAGAGTATGCCTATGTTAATGTCTATTAAAAACGTCCGTAAGAAGTTTGGCGGCGTAGAGGTCTTAAAAGACCTCAATATGGAAATCAATAAAGGAGATGTCGTCGTCATCTTGGGTCCGAGCGGTTCAGGAAAGACGACCTTCCTGCGGTGTCTTAACTTCCTCGAACGGGCTGATGAGGGGCAGATGGAATTTGCCGACATGAACATCGATTTAAGCAAGCCTTCCGATAAGGAGATTGCCGCTGTCCGCAAAAAGACGGCCTTCGTGTTCCAGGGATATAATCTGTTCGCCAACAAGACTGTTTTGGAAAACGTCATGCTCGGCCTGACGACGGGCCGCGGCATTCCTAAATCCGAAGCCGAACAGACGGCGCGGGATGCCTTGCAGCGCGTCGGCATGATCGACCGGGCCGATTACTATCCGGCTCAATTATCCGGCGGCCAGCAGCAGCGTGTCGGTATTGCCCGGGCCATTGCCGTCAATCCGGACGTTATCTTGTTTGACGAACCGACGTCGGCCCTCGACCCGGAACTGGTCGGCGACGTGCTGAAGGTCATGCGCGATTTGGCTAAAGCCGGGACGACGATGATCGTCGTCACCCATGAAATGAAATTTGCCGCAGACGTGGCTACCCATGTCATCTTTATGGATGGCGGCGTCATCGTCGAAGAAGGCACATCGAAAGATATCTTCCAGCATCCAAAGGAAGAACGGACGAAACGATTCCTGCACCGCATTTTCTGCACCGCTTTTGACGGTCCGGACGAAGAGGAATAAAAGAAGCGTAATAGAATATAAAAAGAGAAGGTCTTCCTCTCTATCAATCGATAGGGAAGGAGACCTTCTTTGTATGGTGCAGAATCTGTGTTTTGAGGAATCAACCGATGACGACGGAGACGATCTCGGCCGGTGTATCGACGAGGATGGAAGCTCCGTGGCTTTTCAGAAATTCGGTCGGCCGAAAGCCCCAGGTGACGCTGATGCAGTCGAGGCCGGCATTTTGGGCTGTCTGGATATCGATTTCAGAATCGCCGACGTATACGGCGTCTTCCGGTGCGAGGCCGAGGTCATGGAGCACTTTTTGGACCATGTCCGGAGCCGGTTTACGGCGGATTTTCGGTTGTTCACCAAGGACGCTGTCGAAGAGGTCCGGGAAATAGTCGGCAGCCAAGTCCTGTACGGCAGGATCCGGCTTGTTTGATACGACGGCCACTTTGACGTCCTTTTCGCGGAGGCGGCGAATCATGGTGCTGATGCCGTCGTATTCGCCGGTCTTTACGGCGCAGTGAGCCGCATAATAAGGCTTATAGATGTCCTGGATGCGGGTGATTTCCTGAGGGGCGATTTGCGGGGTGACCTTGTCGCCGGGCTGGCCGATGGCTTCGAGTTCATCATACGAGGCGAGGCCCTGTTCAATCGCTAAGGCTCGCGTGATGGCAACGACGACACCGCTGCCGAAGAAGTTGCGAACATCGGCTGGCGTATAAGCATGGGCGTGGCCGGTCTGTGCCAAGGCATAGTTTAAGGCATCGGTCAGGTCATCTAAGGTGTTGAGGACCGTTCCATCCATATCAAAAATAACGGCATTGTATTTTTTGGTTGTCATGAGAGAGCCTCCTGCATGTTCTTTTTACCGGAACAGTTTAACGTTCAACGGCCCGGTTGTCAAGTCAGGCTGCTTTGGTAAATCTTTTCTAAGTTGTCCTTCATGCGGTCGAGGTAAGACTTGCCGTCTTCACTGGTTTCGATGGTGTGGATCGTCTCTACGCGGGCGCCGACTTCGCGGGCTAAGGTTTCTGACGTTTCGGGACTTACCATGTCTTCGACGAAGATGGTCTTTACGTTATGGGCCCGGCAGTAATCGGCTAGCCGTGCCAGTTGGCGGGCACTCGGCTCACCGCTGGAAAAGACCGATTCGACACTTTGTTGGGTCAGGCCGAAGTCTCGGCATAAGTAGGCAAAGGCGGCGTGGCCGGTGACAAAATCTTTGCGGGGTGCCTTCTCGAATTTGCCGGCATATTCGTCCTGCAGGGCTTGGAGCTGCCGGGTGTAGTTTTCGGCATTCTGCTGATAGTAGGCCTTGTTGGCCGGATCGGCTTCGGACAGTGCATCGGCGATGTTCCGCACTTCCTGCTGGGCGTTGAGCAGGCTGAGCCAAATGTGCGGGTCATAGTCGCCGTGATCGTGGGCTTCTTCTTCATCGGTGAGTTTGATCGGCGTAATGCCTTGAGAGGCATTGACCGTGTGAAGGGACGTATTTTTGGCCGCATCGACGACTTTTGAAGCCCAAGGTTCCATGCCCAGTCCGTTGTAGACGAAAAGCTGCGATTGACCGAGGCGCTTGATGGTCTTCGTCGTCGGTTGGAATTCATGGGGCTCCGTTCCGTCGGGAATGAGGGTGTAAACATCGACTTTATCGCCGCCGACGGCTTGGGTAAATTCTTTTAAGGCGTCAAAGGTGACGGCGACCTTCAGTTTTCCGTCGTCTGGTACATCGGCCGTGGTGCCGCAGCCGGCCAGGACAAACAAGGTCATAGCCGCAATCAGAAGCATCAAGAACCGCGCCGGGAGACGGGAGTGATGAGATGACATAGATACCGACCTCCTATGGCGTCCATCGTATCACGACCGTCTTTTTTTGTCAATTACTTGCAAATGCCTTGCATTTTCGTTTGCGTAGAGATATAATAAACTACCGATAATTTTATGGCAGCGGAGGCAGTTATGATCGATTTACAACACGTTTACTTCTCTTATGAACACGGCGAGTATTTGCTCGAAGATATCAATATGACCATTCGGAACGGGGACTATATTTCCGTCGTCGGCGAAAACGGCAGCGGCAAGAGCACCCTGATTAAACTCATCTTGGGACTCCTCGTGCCGAGCCGCGGCGTCATTTCCAATACCTATCGTCATCGGGCTTATGTGCCGCAGCGCTTTGAAACGCTGAACAGCCAGTTTCCCATCACCGTTTGGGAAGTGCTCAACTGTTACCGGCAAGTCCTTCGGTTAAAAGATAAGGACCTCATACGAACTTGTTTAGAGCAGATGGGGGTATATGATTTAAAAGACCAGCTCATCGGCAGTTTATCCGGCGGTCAATGTCAGAAAGTCCTCATTGCCAGGGCTCTCATGGGGCATCCTGATCTGCTCATTTTCGATGAACCGTCGACGGGCATCGACGTTCGCAGTCAGGAAGAATTGTACCCCTTTATTAAGGATTTAAATGAGAATCAAGGGATTACAGTCCTTACGGTAGAGCATAATTTGAAATTTGCCGTCCGCAATTCGACGAAACTGTTCCACGTCGTCGGCGGTCATGGCCACTTCTGCTCGCCGAAGGCCTACCTCGATGAATATATGTCGGTTACGATGGGAGGGGAAGACTGATGTTTGAATATGCTTTTATGCAAAATGCCTTTATCGTAGCCATCCTCATTTCCATCGTCTGCCCTCTCATCGGCATCTTCCTCGTCCTGCGCCGCTATTCTATGATTGGTGATGCCTTATCTCATGCGTCCCTGGCCGGCGTCGCCGTCGGGCTGCTCCTCGATTGGAACCCCGTCCTCGGCGCCTTTGGCCTGACCAGCTTTTTTGGTATCCTCATTGAAGTCCTGCGCAGTCGTTTCAGACGTTATGCCGAGTTGATTTTGGTTATTATCTTGTCCCTCTCCGTCGGCCTTGCCATTACCATCATCAGTGCCGGTTTGGTTCACACGAACGTAGAGTCTTTCTTATTCGGCAGTATCCTCACGGTCTCGACGGACGATGTGTACGCCGTTATCGCCCTCAGCGTCGTTTCCATGGCCCTCATTGCCAAGCTCTATCCCCAACTGGTCATGCTGACCTTCGATGAAGACGGGGCCCAGATTGCCGGCGTTCACAGTAAAGTCGTCAATTATATTTTTTCTGTCCTGGTAGCGGCGACGATTTCTGTATCCATTCGCATCGTCGGCATCTTGGTCATCAGCTCTCTTATAGCCCTTCCCGTAGCGGCGGCCCTGCAGCTTCGAAAAGGCTTTCGTCAGACCCTGATGTATTCCATCTTTTTCAGTTTCGTCGATATTTTGTCGGGCCTGTTCTTGTCCTATTATATCGATGCGGCTCCCGGCGGAGTCACGGCTCTGACGGCTGTCGCCGTTTTGGTGCTGGTCATCATCTATAAAGAAGGGATTTTATCATGGAGAGAAAAGAGGCGTCAGTCATGAGTGATACGTATAAAGACTGCCTTCGTCAACATGGAATGAAGAGTACCAAGGCCCGCAATCTCGTACTGGATGTCTTGAGTTGTAAACAGACACTCGTCACGGTCGAAGCCGTTTATGCGGAACTTCTCGAAGGCGGGAATAAGGTCAGTTTTTCAACGGTTTATCGAATCTTGGAAATGTTTACCCAGCGGGATTTGACGGAAAAAATTTTTCTTCCCGACGAAGGTAAATACGGGTTTTCTCTGCGGCGCCCGGGCCATACACACCGTTTAATCTGTTTACAGTGCCATCAAATCGTAGACTTACCGCACTGTCCGCTCCATGATTATGAACGAGAAGTTGAAAAAAAGACTGATTTCGATATCGTCAGCCATAATCTCGAACTCTACGGGTACTGCCCTGCCTGCAAAAAAAAGCTCCCGCCGTCCGAACGGTAGGAGCTTTTCGCTGTATCAGCGGATAAACTTGATGAAATTGTCTTTTCTCGGAGACGCAGCCGGCTCCGGCCCGTCGCCGTATCCGACGATACAGTGGCCGACGCCGACTAAGTGTTCCGGAAGGCCCCATTCTCGAAGTAAAGCCTTTCCTTCGGGGAGTTCAAATTCTTCACGGGCTCTGTTTATCCAACATGATCCGAGGTGCAGGGCTGCGGCGGCATTCATGAGATTACCTAAAATAAGACAGCCGTCAGACCAGGCGCTGGGGGACTTTTCCATGTCGGCCAGAACGACCAGGGCCGTCGGGGCACCGTACAGAGGATCCGTGTCGGTTCCTTTGATTTTGGCATTCATGGCCGTCAAGCGGCCCAAGGTGTCCGGATTTTGAACGACGACGATGGTACAGGGCTGGATCCCCTTGGCACTGGCGGCATTCATTCCGGCTTGGAGGATGAGGTGGAGGTCTTCGTCGCAGATTTGGGCTTTTTTGTATTTTCGGACACTCCTCCTGTTCGTAAGGGTGCGGATGGTTTCGTTCATAAAAATCACTCCTTGAAAAGTTGCGGCAAGTCGATTCGAGAGCTCGCCGCTATGATTGTTTGTCAGTCCCATTATAGGTCGTCGACGTTGGCAGGAAAAGGGGAGGGATGAGACAAAAAAGGATTCTTTTTTCCTGTCAGGCAGTCTCCGGAGACGGGGCCTTAATCTATTGCTTGATACTGGCGATTTGATGGAAAAATATGCTATAATAAAACGATTAGATAGTGATGAAGATAGTATCTAGGAGCGATTGCATTGAAAACACAAGCACCGAAGCTTTCACAGGAGTATATTCAACCGCTGGCCGATGTCTTCAAGGTTTTGGGAGATCCGACACGGCTTCGCATTTTACGCCTTCTCATGGATGGAGAAGTTTGCGTTCGTTGTATTTCTGAAGAACTTGGCATGGGTCAATCGGCTGTATCTCATCAACTGCGTATTTTGCGGGATGCCCGCTTGGTTCAGTTCCGGCGGGAAGGTAAGAACGTGCAGTATTCCTTGGCCGATGCCCACGTATTTACGCTGCTCAACGTCGGGTTGGAGCACGTCGCCGAATAAGGGGGGCCTATGTATCTTTGTTTAATGCGCCACGGAAAGGCACAGCCTTTTTCTTTAAAAAAGCCGGATAAACAGCGGGAATTGACGGAAAAAGGCTGCTGTCAGGCCGCTTCTATGTCCTCTTGGGCCGCATCGTGGTGGCCGGAGGGAACAACGGCACTTTGGGTCAGTCCCTATGTACGGACTTGCCAGACGGCATCTTACTTGGAACAAGAGCTGCCAATCGGGCAGTTCCATACCCATGAAGCCCTGGCTTCGGGAGACCTCGTCGCCGTATATGATCAAATTTTGAGTCAGGAAAAATCGGACGTCGTCTGCATCGTCGGCCATTCCCCCTTCCTCGACCGCTGGGTTCAGGCCTGGACGGGGACAGCCGTCGACTTCAAGACCGGCAGCATGGCCCTTTTGGACTTTGACGTCCATGGCGGGCGAATCGGCTCGGCTTCTTTGCTTTTCTACGTTCATCCGAAAGCTTTGAAATTTTTGGAGGCGTCTCGTAAAAAATAACGATGGTTGGAGGTTTTATCTATGATGAAACATGTATTGTCCATTGCCGGTACCGATCCGTCCGGCGGAGCCGGGGCGGCAGCCGACTGCAAGACCTTTTGTGCTCACGGCTGCTTTGCCTTGAATGTCATTACGGCTGTTGTTTCACAGAATACACAGGGCGTTCGCGGGTATATGGACGTCACACCGGAACTGATCGCATCTCAAATTGATGCCGTATTTGAAGATATCGACGTCGATGCCGTTAAAATCGGCATGGTCAGCGTGCCTGAAACGATTCGGGTCATTGCTGAAAAATTGAAGCAGTACCGTCCGGCCTTCGTCGTCATCGACCCGGTCATGGTTGCTACCAGCGGCCATCGTCTGCTGGCTCCGGAAGCCGAACAGACCTTGAAGGACGTATTGCTGCCCTTAGCCGATGTGTTGACGCCGAACCTTCCGGAAGCGGAAGTATTGACCGGTAAAAAGATTGAAAGTTTTGAAGATATGGAAGGGGCGGCGAAAGCCATTGCCGCCATGGGAGCTAAGGCCGTGTTGGTAAAAGGCGGTCACCGCATTGCCGATGCGACGGATGTCCTGTTCGACGGCGAAACATTCCATTACTATAAGGGAAAACGCATTGAAAGCACGAGCACTCATGGAACGGGATGTTCTCTGTCGAGTGCCATTGCTTCTAATTTAGCCAACGGCATGAGCCTGTCCGATGCCGTTCAGGCTGCTAAAACGTATGTCTTTGAAGGAATCGCCCATGCCGAACCGATTGGCAAAGGCCATGGCCCGATCCATCATTTCTATGAATTATATAAGAAAGCAGGTGTCAATTGATATGAACATCACATACTCTTTGAAAAAGGCCTGCTGCCTGGTCATGACGGCAGCTTCTATTGGAGGCGTCGCTTTGGCGGCAACGCCTCAGGATACGTATGAAGAAGCGGCCCGCAATACGGCGGCTCATCCCCAGGGAGCTTATACCTTGACCTTAGGTATCAAGATGCCCTTCGTCGGTGACGGTGCCGTCGTCAATCAGATCAATATCCAGGAACAGCCTTTCGTCGTCGAATCGCAAGTAAAGACCGAAGGCTTCGCTTCCCAGGCGATGGATAAAATTCCGCAGAACAAGGCTTATGGCGTCCAGAACGGAAAAAAACTCGACGTCTACTATATGGACCGGGAAAAAGACGGCCAATGGATGAAGAAAAGTTATGACTTAAAGGATTCTAAACCCATTGCCAGCTATTTGACGAACGATCACAACGTCCTTTCCGGCGTAAAATCGGTTACCCGTGCCGGCGGCAACGACTATCATGTCGTCTTTGATGCATCCCGTCTCTATACGGCCTCGGATGAAGCCAACTGGAAGAAGGAAGGCATGACTGATGAACAGGTCCGCGTGTTGGCGAAGGTCCTTCAGGGACTGCAGAAAGTCGGCGACGTACAGACTGTCGTTACCATCGATCCTTCGACGAAGCGCATTTCCCGCATCAGCCTGCCCTTGACGGACCAGCTCCGAAGCTTGGCCTTGACGTTGGTTGACGAATTTGGCCGCAATGATGCTGAAAAAGCCGTATCCCAGTCTTTCATTAAAATGAGCGAAGTCAATTTGACCATTGATTATACGGCCTTGCCCCAGGGAACCCGGCTGACTGTCCCGGAAAATATCATCAAGACAGCTAAAACCGGAAAGTAATTGTAAAATTTTTGTGTAAGAATGAAGGATTATTCAAAAAAAATAAGCTAGATTGTTGACAGCGTCCCGGAAATAACGGAAAATATGATAGAAGGAATTATTTCCACTACTGTTCGTTTTATCTTCATATAGGATAGACCTGAAGCTCCGATAGGGGGCTCCGGTTGGAACGGATACAACTATATTTATTTTTAGGAGGTATATTTTGGCTAAAAAAGAAAAACTCATGGTAATTCCCTTAGGTGGCTTAGGTGAAATCGGCAAGAATATGACGGTTATCCAGTACGGAAACGATATTATCGTCATCGATGCCGGTCTGGCCTTCCCTGATGACGATATGTTCGGCATCGACCTCGTCATCCCGGACATGAGTTACTTGATTGAAAACCGGGACAAAGTACGGGCTGTCGTCATTACTCATGGTCACGAAGACCATATCGGCGGCTTGTCCTACTTACTCAATGAAGTAAACGTGCCCGTGTACGCAACGAAACTGGTATGCGGCCTCATTGAAGGGAAACTCAAAGAAAACCACATTACGAATTACACCTTGAACGAAGTTCATCACGGTGACGAAGTACAGATAGGCTGTATGAAAGTCGGCTTTATCCACACCAATCACTCTATTCCCGATGCCAGTGCCCTCTATTTCCGTACCCCTGTCGGAACGATCGTCCATACGGGGGACTTTAAAGTCGATATGACACCGGTCGACGGGAAACAGATGGACATGCACAAATTTGCAGAATTAGGCCGCCGCGGCGTACTGCTCCTGATGTCGGACAGTACCAATGCCGAACGGCCGGGGTACACTGAATCGGAAACGACGGTCGGCCATGCCTTCCGCAAGGCCTTCCGTGCAGCTAAGGGCCGTATTATCTTGGCGACATTCGCCTCGAATATTTCCCGTATCCAACAGGCTATCAATACGGCCATCCAATTCAAACGTAAGGTAACCGTTCTCGGCCGCAGCATGGTCAACAACGTTCAGGTTGCCATTGAATTGGGCTACCTCGATGTGCCCGAAGGCGTCCTCATCGAACCGGATGAGCTCAACCGTTATCCGGCTGACCAGGTCCTCATCCTGACGACGGGCAGCCAAGGCGAACCGATGGCCGGGTTGTCCCGTATGGCATCCAATAACCACCGCAGCGTCAGCATCATGCCCGGCGATACGGTCATCATTTCGGCAACGCCGATTCCCGGCAACGAAACCGGTGTCGGCCGTACCATCGACAACCTCATGCGCCTCGGTGCCAATGTCATCGCCGGTCGGGATAAGAAAATTCATGTATCCGGCCATGCCAGCCAGGAAGAACTGAAGCTCATGCTGGGGCTCATTAAGCCGAACTACTTCGTTCCGATTCACGGTGAATACCGCATGCTTCGGACCCATGGCGACTTAGCTGTCATGATGGGCGTCGACAAAGATCACGTCCTCATTGGCGACAATGGACAGATTTTTGAATTTTCCAATCGCTCCGGTCATAAGACGGGCCATGTCAATGCCGGCCGCGTCTTCGTCGACGGCCTCGGTGTCGGCGACGTCGGCAACATCGTCATCCGCGACCGCCAGCAGCTGGCTATGGAAGGCGTTGTCATTGTCGTCATGACCTTGGCAAAGGGCACGAGCCATCCCTTGGCCGGCCCGGATATCGTATCCCGCGGCTTCGTCTATGTCCGCGATTCCGAAGAACTGATCCGCGAAGCCCACGACCGGGTTGCCGCTGTTCTCGAACGCTGTGAAGCCGGAAATATTCGCGAATGGGCTGTCATCAAGTCTCAAGTACGCGATACCCTCAGTCGGTATCTCTATGAAAAGACGCGGCGCCGCCCGATGATTTTACCGATTATTATGGAAGTATAAAACGTGACATATCGTTGTACTGTGACAGCGGGGGCATCTCTTGTCTCCGCTGTTTCGCAGTTTTTATTGGAAGGGGGAAATCCTATGGAGCAGAAGCGTGTTACGCCGCTGACGACGGCCGGTTGCTTTGCCGCCATAATGCTGCTTTTTGCGCTTCTAAGTACATTTGTACCTGTCTTTTCTTTCTTTGGCTACTTTATCATGCCCGTGCCGATGACGATTATCTTTATGAAGTACGGTCTGCGTTATGCCGTGCTGCTCGGCGTCACCGTCGGCGTCCTTATGGGCATCTTCATCGATCCGATTACGGCACTCTATCAGTTCATTATCTTCGGCTCTGTCGGCCTTGCCTTGGGTGCCGGATTTCGGAATCAATGGCCGGCTGCACGCCTTTTGGGAACGGTGGCGGCTGTCTTGGCCGGGGCCTTTGCCCTGACCTGCCTCTTGGCGTATGTCGCCTTGGATATCAATATCTTTACTCAGTTCAATGACTTCTTTACCCAGCTCATGGATACACTGGAAGCCCAGTACAAGTCACAGGGCATGTCTGATGTCCAATTGACGGAAAATATGGCCCAGCTGGCACAGATCCGGGAATTGCTGCCGTCTCTTCTGCCCATGTTCTTTGCCTTGGGCATGATGATCATGGCCTATATCCATATCGCCTTTTCTCAAGTTATCCTGCGGCGCCTGGGCTTTTCGGTCGAGTCCTTTTTGCCGATTCGTTATTGGGAAATGCCTCGTTGTATGATATACTTATATATATTGGCCTTGGTCATGAAGTATTGGGGCGTTACCCGGGAGATTGACTGGCTCAATATCATCGGCATGAATCTCTCTCAGCTTGCTTACTTTTTTCTTTGTGTTCAGGGGATTGCCCTTATTTTGTACCTCATCAACCGCCGTTTCCAACTGAGAAATGGCTTGCAGGCCCTGATCCTCATCCTGTTTTTTGTCATGCCTGTTTTTTCGTATGCTGCCTTCGTGGCCGGCATCTTCGACATGCTTGCGAACTATAGAAAAAAAGATTACACGCGTTAGTGTGCAGGGGGCGGAACCATGTTTAAAAATTTGCTGTCAAGACGGTCGGACGGACCTTTTTTCCTGATTACTGTCTTGCTGATTCTTGTCATTGCCGTCTATAATTGGATCATTGCCTTGTTGGCCGTTATCCTGACCGGCGGTGCCTATGTCCTGACCCGCAAGAATCACAATGAACGCAGCCGAGAAATAAGTCAGTTTTTCGATGCCATTTCACGCAGTGTCGATCAGGCATCGACGTATGCTGTACAGAACCTGCCTATCGGCATTGCCATCATCGATATGCAGTCGAATCTGTGCTGGGCTAACAGTGTTTTTCGTGATTGGGTAGGCGATATCGACAATGATCAGAAGCTGGATCATATCATGCCCAATTTGAAAGTTGATAAATTTTGGGGAAAATCGGGCTATTTTTTTGAACACATCAGCGAACGATATTACCGCGTCGTCTATAAGTACTTGCAGACCGAAGCGGCAGAAGATGACAACTACCTCATCCTTTACTTTGAAGACATTACCGATACGGAACGGCAGAAGATAAATTCTTTGGCAGCTGTCCCCGTTTTTTGCGATATCGAAATCGACAATATGGAAGAAGTCGCCAAGGGGATGACGGCCGTCCAGCGGGCGACGTTGGTGACCAATGTCAACAACGCTCTCATTGGCGAACTGTCCGGGCATAACTGCTTCATCCGCGGCTACGGCAATGAAAAGTATATCGCCTGTATGAGTCGGGAAACACTCGAATTTTATAAAGAGAACAACTTTGCTTTCTTAGAAAAAATTCGTGCCATCCATACGGTAAACCAGATTCCCGTTACCCTCAGTATGGGCGTGGCTCTCTTTCCGAGCGACGTCATCGCTGCCGGTAAGGCCGACTTCAATGAATTAGCCGATAAAGCCCGGGCAGGCCTCGATTTGGCTTTAGGGCGCGGCGGTGACCAGGTCGTCGTCTATGAAGACGATGGGTCACCTCATTTTTATGGCGGTAAAACGCGGAGCGTCGAAAAGAATACTCGCGTACGGGCCCGCGTCGTATCCCAAGCCATCCATGAACTCATTGACAATAGTGAAATGGTCCTGGTTATGGGGCACGAACGGGAAGATTATGACAGCCTCGGTGCTGCCGTCGGCGTTGCGCACATGGCCCGTCTGGCTGAAAAGCCGGTTCATGTCGTCCTCAGCGATCAGGCCGATGCCGTTCAGCGCCTGACGTCGGAACTGATGGATGATCCTGACTTCAAAGACTTGATCATTTCCCCGGAAACGGCAGAAAAAATTTGCAATAACCAGACCTTGCTGTTCATTACCGATACGCATCGGCCGGATATGACGGCGGCGCCGGCACTTTTGACCAAGACCGATCACCGCGTCGTCATCGACCACCATCGCCGCAGTTCGGATTTTATCCAAAAACCGCTGCTTACGTATACTGAAACGTCGAGTTCGTCGACGAGTGAACTCGTAACGGAACTCTTACAGTATTTCCAGGAAGATGTAGATCTGGCTAAAATCGAAGCGACGGCCCTCTATGCGGGTATCGTCGTCGATACCAAGAACTTCGCCGTCCAGACCGGCGTCCGTACCTTTGATGCGGCTTCTTATCTTCGTCGCTGCGGAGCCGATCCCGACATCGTCCGCGATCTGTTCAGCTGTGATTTTGATACCGTAAAGGACCGGGCGGCCATCCTGTCGGGAGCCCGCATTAAAGACGGCATTGCTGTCGCAAGTTGTCCTAAGGGACAGGCTAATGCCATGATCATTGCCGCACAGGCTGCCGATGCCTTGGTTAATATCGACAAGGTCGAAGCCAGCTTTACTTTTTACTACCTCGACGACGGCTATATTGGCGTCAGTGCCCGATCGCGAGGCGATATCAATGTACAACTCGTCATGGAAGCCATTGGCGGCGGCGGTCATCGCACCGTAGCCGGTGCCCAGGTCAAAGGGCGCACGATGGAAGAAGCACAAGACGTCGTCATGGCGGCTCTCCGTGAAACGTTAGATAAAAATAAGGAGATTGATGAAAAATGAAGGTAATTTTATTAGAAGATGTAAAGAAACTCGGAAAAAAGGGGGACATCGTCGAAGTCTCCGAAGGCTATGGCCGCAACTTCCTCCTGCCCCGTAAGTTAGCAGCGCCGGGCACGTCGGAAAATATCAACGATGCCAAGCAGAAGAAAGCCGCAGCTCAGCATAAGGCCCAGGTAGCATCAGACGAAGCCGTCATCTTGGCCAGTCAGCTCAAGAAAGTAGAGCTCACGATTCCCGTTAAAGTCGGTGAAGGCGGTAAAGTATTCGGAGCCATTACCGGAAAGAACATCAGTGACGCTGCGAAGGAACAGTATGACATCGACCTTGACAAGAAGAAAGTTGAAATCAAGGATCCGATTAAATCCGTCGGCGACTACGATGTCACCATCCGTGTTCATCCGACCATTACCAGTGTCATTAAAATACACGTTGTAGAAGGCTGATTCACTAGCCGCAAGAGGTTACAATGAAAGAATTATTGGATAAACTGTTACAGCGCCATAAGTACTTAGAACCTACGGCGGAGGAAGAACTCCGCCGCCAGGTTAATGTGCTTTATGGCGCTTTTACTGGCCTTATAGGGTCTGAAAAAATGGTTCTCCGTGCCAGCAAATACTCAGCCTTGTCGTACATTCATTCTGAAGACCCCCGCCAGCGTCTGGTCGGACTACAGCGTCTCATTTACGAAGACGTATCGTACGATAAGGTGCCCGGTGACGACGAAGTCATCAATGTTCTCAATGAGCTTGAAATGGTCCTTGCCGAAATGCTGGCCCGTCAGGCCGTTGAGGAACGACTGGAAAAGAAAATTACTCAGCGCATGGACGAAAAGCAGCAGGAATACGTGCGGGAAATCAAGATGGAACTCATCAAAGAAGAACTGCACGATGTAGAAACGCAGCAGACCAAGCGCAAGCTCAAAGAATTGGATGACCTCGAAAAGGTCGAACTTACGGAATCGGTCATGGAACGGGTACGGCCGAAACGGCTCAGTGCCATCGTCGGTCAAGAACGGGCCGTCGAAGCCATGCAGAGTAAGCTGGCTTCCGTCTATCCCCAGCATCTGCTCCTCTACGGACCGCCCGGCGTCGGCAAGACGACGGCTGCCCGCATCGTCCTCGATGAAGCAAAGAAACTGGCCTTTACGCCCTTTGGTCCTAAGGCTCCCTTTGTAGAAACGGACGGGACGACCCTTCGTTGGGATTCGCGGGATATGACCAACCCCCTCATCGGCTCGGTTCACGATCCGATTTATCAGGGGGCTCGCCGCGATTTGGCCGATACGGGCATTCCGGAACCGAAACCGGGGCTGGTCACCGAAGCTCATGGCGGCATCTTATTCATCGATGAAATCGGTGAAATGGATCCGATGCTGCTCAATAAATTGTTAAAAGTCATGGAAGATAAACGGGTTCGCTTCGAATCGGCTTATTACGATGAAGACGATCCCAACGTTCCCCAATATATCCGCAGACTCTTTGCCGAAGGGGCACCGGCGGATTTCATTCTCATCGGAGCTACGACGAGAGACCCGTCGGAAATCAATCCGGCCATTCGCTCGCGCTGTGCAGAAATCTTTTTTGAACCCCTCATTCCGACGGACATCGAAAAAATCGTTTCTCATGCAGCGGAACAACTGGGGGCATCCCTTGAAGACGGCGTCGCTAAATCTATTGCCGAATTTACCATTGAAGGGCGAAAAGCCGTCAACATTCTGGCCGATACCTACGGATTGGCCGTATTCCAGTCGGGAAATAAAGATCAGGTACGCATTACCAAGGACCATGTCCGCCGCGTCGCCCAGATCAGCCGCCTCGTTCCCTATGTGACGGAAAAGGCCAGCAATACGCCGGTCGTCGGCAAGGTGTTCGGCCTTGGCGTTGCCGGGTACCTGGGATCTGCCATTGAAATTGAAGCCGTTGCCTTTCCGGCGCGAGAACCGGGAAAAGGATACTACCGATTCAATGATACGGCAGGCTCCATGGCCAAGGATTCGATGTTCAATGCGGCAGCTGTTATGCGCCGCGTGACGGGGAAAGAACTTTCCGATTACGACGTCAACATCAATTTTGTTGGCGGCGGCAATATCGACGGCCCGTCGGCAGGCTGTGCCATTACGACGGCCCTTATTTCAGCCGTATCCGGCGTGCCCGTCCGTCAGGACATGGCCCTCACCGGGGAAATCTCTATCCAAGGTCAGGTCAAACCCGTCGGCGGCGTCTTTGAAAAAGCCTACGGGGCCTGCCAAGCCGGCATGAAGGGCATCATCATCCCTAAGGAAAATTCTCATGACATTCCGGAACGCCATCTGGGACTCGATATCCATTATGCCGCTGATATTGACGACGTACTGAAATTGATGTTGGTCAAATAGGGGGAATCATAGTATGGAACAGCGGGTGCCACCGCAGAATGTCGAAGCCGAACAAGCTGTCCTCGGAGCTATGCTCCTAAGCCACGATGCGGTCATCTTGGCGATGGAACGACTGCAGTCGCACGACTTTTACCGGGATGTCCACCGCGTCATCTTTGAGGGCATGGAACATCTGCACCGGGAAAATAAAGAAATCGACGTCATTACCTTAACCGAAGAGCTGCGGCGCATGAAGCGCCTGGATGATGTCGGCGGCGTCGAATACGTCCTGCAGCTGCCCAATATGGTCGCGACGGCAGCCAACATCGAATACCACGCCAACATCGTTTCTGAAAAAGCCTTGGCGCGGAACCTTATTTCGACGTGTACCGAATTGACGACTGAAGCCTACGACGGAGAAAAGGAGCCGGAGGACCTCCTCGACGATGCCGAACGAAAGATTCTGCAGCTGTCGGATACGAAAAACCGCGGCGACTTTGCCTCTGTCGGCGCCGTCGTCGAAACGACCCTCGATAAAATTACCAAACTTTATGAAAATAAGGCCGGTCTTACGGGCCTTCCTACGGGATTTCGCGACCTCGACCGCATGACATCGGGCCTTCAACCGTCTGATCTCATCCTCGTCGCCGCCCGGCCCAGTATGGGTAAGACGGCCTTTACCCTGAACATTGCTCAGAATGTCGGCGTCCGTCAGCGAAAGACTGTGGCCTTCTTTTCCCTGGAAATGTCTCAGGAACAGCTCGTACAGCGTCTGCTCTGCCAGATCGCCCATATCGATTCACAAAAGCTGCGTACGGGTCAGCTCAACAGTGATGACGAATGGACGCGCCTTACCGATGCCTGTGACAAGCTCTATGAATCGCCGGTCTACATCGACGATACGCCGGGGATTTCCGTTGCCGAAATGCGTTCTAAGGCGCGGCGGCTAAAGTCAGAGCATGGCCTGGACCTCATTATCGTCGACTACCTGCAGCTCATGCAGGGGCGTAACTCGGAAAGCCGCCAGCAGGAAATCTCTGAAATTTCCCGATCCCTGAAGGCTTTAGCCCGGGAACTCAAAGTGCCTTTGATCGCCTTGTCTCAGCTCAGCCGAAGCGTAGAAAGCCGTCAGGATAAGCGGCCAATGCTCAGTGACCTCCGTGAATCGGGGGCTCTTGAACAGGATGCCGACATCGTTTCCTTCTTATATCGAGAAGACTATTACGATAAGGAAACGGAAAACCAGCACATTACGGAGGTCATCCTGGCGAAACATCGTAACGGGCCGGTCGGCTCGGTCAAACTTTACTTTAAAAATGAATTTACTTTGTTCCTCAACTTGGATACGCAGCACGAAGGATAACGTGCTGCGTTCTTTTTGAAGAGGGAAAGAAAAAGATAAAAAAATACTTGCATTATTCCAGACGGTGTAGTATACTAATTAAGTCAGCGGTTCTTCCGAGAAGTCGGAAACACTTTTGATTTCGAAGAAAAAGGACAAGAAACTGATGAAAGTTCTTGACAGAACATCAAGTCTTAGTTATAATAGACTATGTTCTATGGAACGATAAGCCAACGTAGCTCAATTGGTAGAGCAACTGACTTGTAATCAGTAGGTTGTAGGTTCAAGTCCTATCGTTGGCTCCAAAAAATGGTGGGGTTCCCGAGTGGCTAAAGGGAGCAGACTGTAAATCTGCCGGCGTTCGCCTTCGAAGGTTCGAATCCTTCCCCCACCACCAATGTCGCGGGGTGGAGCAGTTGGTAGCTCGTCGGGCTCATAACCCGAAGGTCGTAGGTTCAAGTCCTGCCCCCGCTACCAAATTTTTTTTTACTAGTCTTAGTAAGAAACAACTTCATACAAGGCTTTGACCTGTATACAAGCTGTTGTAGCTCAGTCGGTAGAGCGTATCCTTGGTAAGGATAAGGTCACCGGTTCAATCCCGGTCAATAGCTCCACACATGGCGGCTTAGCTCAGTTGGCTAGAGCATGCGGTTCATACCCGCAGTGTCCAGAGTTCGAATCTCCGAGCCGCCACCACACTGATAACCTCGTATATACGGGGTTATTTCTATATGCAGACATATTTTTTGCTTAATTTATTGTTTTTTTTAGCAAAGAATATGGATATGTGATAAAATGCAAGTGATAGATGTTTTTTAAAGGAGGAATTATCATGGCAAAAGAACATTTTGAAAGAACGAAACCGCATGTCAACATCGGCACGATTGGTCACGTCGACCACGGCAAAACGACATTAACGGCAGCTATCACCAAAGTTTTGGCTGAAAAAGGCTACGCTAAATTCGAAGACTATGCCGACATCGACAAAGCTCCGGAAGAACGTGAACGCGGTATTACCATCAACACTGCACACGTTGAATATGAAACGGACAAACGTCACTATGCACACGTTGACTGCCCGGGCCATGCCGACTATGTTAAAAACATGATCACCGGTGCTGCTCAGATGGACGGTGCTATCCTCGTCGTATCCGCTGCTGACGGCCCGATGCCGCAGACTCGTGAACACATCCTCTTGGCTCGCCAGGTCGGTGTACCGGCTATCGTTGTATACCTCAACAAAGCTGACCAGGTTGATGATCCGGAACTGTTGGAACTCGTTGAAATGGAAGTTCGCGATCTCCTCAGCTCTTATGATTTCCCCGGCGACGATGTACCTATCATCGTTGGCTCTGCTCTTAAAGCCCTCGAAGGCGACGAAAGTGAAATCGGCAAACCGTCTATCCTCAAATTGATGGATGCCGTTGACGAATACATCCCGACCCCGCAGCGTCCGACGGACCAGCCGTTCTTGATGCCGGTCGAAGACGTCTTCACCATCACCGGCCGCGGCACTGTTGCTACGGGCCGTGTTGAACGTGGCGAATTGAAAGTCGGCGATAACGTTGAAATCGTAGGCCTTGCTGATAAACCGAAAGATACGGTTGTTACGGGCGTTGAAATGTTCCGTAAGATCCTCGACAGCGCAGAAGCCGGCGATAACATCGGTGCTCTGCTCCGCGGTGTTGACCGTAAAGAAATCGAACGCGGCCAGGTTCTCGCAAAACCGGGCACGATTCATCCGCACACGAAATTCAAAGCACAGGTCTATGTCTTGACGAAAGACGAAGGCGGCCGTCATACGCCGTTCTTCAATGGCTATCGTCCGCAGTTCTACTTCCGTACAACGGACGTAACGGGCGTCATCCAGCTTCCGGAAGGCACTGAAATGTGCATGCCTGGCGATAACGTCAAAATGGACGTCGAATTGATCACTCCGATTGCTATCGAAGCTGGTCTCCGCTTCGCTATTCGTGAAGGCGGCCGTACCGTCGGTGCCGGCGTCGTTTCCGAAATCGAAGGCTAAAATACACCTGCAGCAGATTGCTTCTGCTGTTATAAGGACGAACTGTTACTATGTAGCAGTTCGTCTTTTTCTTTAGCATGATAGAGAGACATGTAATGTATGTTAAATCGGTCAGAAAAATTTTGAAATGACTTGAAAAATCCTTGCGTCATGCCGCTTTTTGTAGTAAACTAGGTAGGTACGCGACAACAGGGAAATACTCTCTAAACGCGCTAAACTATGATATAAGATGTTGCCCGCACAGCGGGGAAACTCTTATGGAGCAGTCTATTCAACGAAATAGACGTTAGGAGGAATTAAGTAATGGCAAAACAGGAAAGAATTCGTATTCGCCTTAAAGCTTACGATCACAAAACGCTTGATCAGAGCGCGGCGAAAATCGTCGACACGGCGAAACGTACCGGTGCAATGGTATCCGGACCGATTCCGCTTCCGACAGAAAAGAACATCTTCACGATTCTTCGTTCTCCCCATGTTAACAAAGACTCTCGTGAACAGTTCGAACTCCGTACGCACAAACGCTTGATCGATATCCTCGAAGCATCGAACAAAACCGTTGATGCCTTGACCCGTCTCGATCTGCCGGCTGGCGTAGACATCGAAATCAAATTATAGGAGGAGGTGCGATTATGTCTAAAGCTATTTTGGGTAAAAAATTAGGTATGACTCAGGTCTTCACCGAAGAAGGCGCAGTCGTCCCTGTAACCGTCGTCGAAGCTTCCCCGAACGTAGTTGTACGCGTCAAGACCGTTGATACGGACGGATACAACTCCATTCAGCTCGGCTATGGTGAAATCAAAGAAAAACATCTGACGAAACCCGTTAAGGGTCAATTCGACAAAGCAGGCGTTGCTCCTGTTAAGTATCTTCGCGAATTCCGTTTGACAGATACGCCGGAATATACGGCAGGCCAAACTCTGGCAGCTGATATTTTCGCAAGCGGCGATCTCGTCGACGTAATTGGCACCAGCAAAGGTAAAGGGTTTGCAGGTACTATCAAACGTCACGGTTTCCACCGCGGACCGATGGGTCACGGCTCTAAATCTCATCGTGAACCCGGTTCTCTCGGACCTATGACCAGTGGTGGCGGCGGAAAAGTCGTCAAGGGTAAAAAACTTCCTGGACAAATGGGTGGCAACCAGGCAACCGTTCTTCATCTTTCGATCGTTAAAGTCGATATGGATAAGAACCTCATCTTGGTTAAAGGCGGCATCCCGGGCGCTAAAGGCAGCTTGGTTATGATTCGCGATACCGTAAAACCCCGCTAATAGTTGTCTACAGGAAGGAGGATAAAATATAATGCCAAAAGTAAGCACGTATAATATTGCCGGTGCACAGACCGGTGAAATCGAATTGAACGATAGCGTATTTGGCGTTGAAGTGAACGAAGCCGTTATGCGTCAGGCCGTTCTCCGTCAGCTCGCCAACCAGCGCTTAGGCACACATTCCACCAAAACTCGCGGCCTCGTTCGCGGCGGTGGCAGAAAGCCTTGGAAACAGAAAGGAACCGGCCGGGCCCGTGTAGGCAGTAACCGCAGCCCGTTGTGGGTTGGTGGCGGCACCATTTGGGGTCCCCATCCGCGCTCTTACGAACAGAAAATGCCTCGTAAAGCTCGCCGTCTGGCTGTTAAATCCGCTTTGAGCGATAAAGTCAATACTAATGAATTGTTCGTCCTCGACGAAATCAATCTCGCAGCTCCGAAAACGAAAGAAGTTGTTACGCTCATCAATAACTTCAAATTCGCCGGTGAAAAAGTTCTTTTCATCACCGACAACGATGAAGTTGTAGAACGCTGCGCACGCAACATCAAAGGCGTTAAAGCCATTTCTACGACTGGCGTAAACATCTTTGATCTGCTCCACTACACGAAATTGTTCGTTACGAAGAGCGCTGTCGCTAAGATTGAGGAGGTGCTCGCATAATGAACATGCATGATCTCTTGTTAAAACCGGTCATCACCGAAAAAACGACGATGATGATGTCTGATGGCAAATATACATTTAAAGTACCGCTCCATGCTAACAAAGTTGAAATTCGTAAAGCTGTTGAAGCCATTTTCGGCGTCAAAGTTAAAAGCGTAGCAACACTTCGCACGATGGGTAAATTCAAGCGCATGGGCAAATACATCGGCAAGCGCCCGGATTACAAAAAAGCCATCGTAACCCTTCAGGAAGGCGAAACCATCGAATTCTTCGAAGGAGCTTAAGCATTTAACGAATAAGGAGGAGGCACTACAATGGCCATTAAATCATTTAAACCGTACTCCGCTAGCCGCCGTTTCATGACTGTTTCGACATTCGAAGACATTACGGCGTCTAAACCGGAAAAATCCTTATTGGTCAAAGTAACCAATAAGGGCGGTCGTAATAACAGCGGCCGTATGACTGTCCGTCATCAGGGCGGCGGTCACAAACGCCGTTACCGTTTGATCGACTTCAAACGTATTAAAGACAACATCCCGGCAAAAGTTGCGACGATCGAATACGATCCGAACCGCTCTGCCAATATCGCCCTTCTGTTCTATGCAGATGGCGAAAAGAAATACATCATCGCTCCGAACGGCCTTAAAGTTGGCGACGTCGTTTACAGCGGTCCCGAATCGGATATCAAGGTTGGCAATGCTTTGCCGCTCCAGAACATCCCCCTCGGTACCCTCGTACACAACGTTGAAATGAAAATCGGCAAGGGCGGCCAGATGGTTCGTTCCGCCGGTGAATCGGCACAGCTCATGGCTAAAGAAGGCAACTATGCACTTCTTCGTCTGCCGTCGGGCGAACTTCGTCAGGTACACATCCGCTGCCGCGCTACCATCGGTGTCGTAAGCAATACGGATTATGAAAACATCACGATCGGTAAAGCCGGCCGTTCCCGCTGGTTGGGCGTTCGTCCGGGCAACCGTGGTGTCGTCATGAACCCGTGCGATCATCCTCATGGCGGTGGTGAAGGTAAGGCTCCTGTTGGTCGTAAACGCCCGGTTACTCCTTGGGGTAAACCTGCTTATGGCGTCAAGACTCGCGACTCTAAAAAAGCTTCCAATAAGTTTATTGTGAAGAGACGTAAATAAGTGTTGAGGAAAGGAGATAACTAAGTGTCCAGATCCATTAAAAAGGGCCCATTCGTAGCACATCATCTCTTGAAGAAAATCGACGCTATGAACGAAGCCAACGAAAAGAAAGTCATCAAAACCTGGTCCCGTGCATCGATGATCCTGCCGAATTTCGTCGGCCACACGATTGCTGTTCACGACGGCCGGAAACATGTACCTGTCTATATCACGGAAGATATGGTAGGTCATAAATTGGGCGAATTTGCACCGACTCGTACATTCAAGGGTCATGCTAAAGCCGAAAAAGTAACCAGATAAGAAGGGGGTAACATAAATGGCAGTAAAAGCTGTTACGAAACACATTCGCATTGCTCCCCGTAAAATTCGGATTGTTGCTGACTTGGTTCGGGGTAAAAACGTCGGCGAAGCTATCTCTATCTTGAAATTCACTCCGAAAGTGGGTTCTCGTGTAGTTGAAAAGACTTTGCGCAGTGCCGTTGCTAATGCGGAACACAATAACGATATGGACGTTGCAAAATTGTTCATTTCTGAAATTTTTGTTGACCAGGATTCCACGATGAAACGTATTCATCCGCGCAGCCGTGGACAGGCTTTCAAAATTCTCAAGCATTCCAGTCATTTGACGGTTGTTGTTGACGAAAAAGCATAAGGAGGGAAATGTAGTGGGTCAGAAAGTTAATGCCCATGGATTCCGCGTCGGCGTTTCCAAACCATGGGACGCAAAATGGTATGCAGAAAAAGATTACGCTGCACTCTTAAATGAAGACGTTAAGATCCGTGAATTCTTAAAGAAACAGTTATACATTGCAGGTGTTTCCCGCATTGAAATCGAACGCTCTGCAAAACGTATCAAATTGGTTATCCATACTGCTAAACCGGGCATGGTCATCGGCCGTGGCGGTGCAGGTATTGAAGATATTAAAAAAGCGTTGAAAGCCTTCACGACGAAGACTGTCGACGTAAACATTGCTGAAATCAAACAGGCCGAAATGGATGCAACCTTGGTTGCTGAAAACGTTGCCGGCCAGCTCGAACGCCGTATCGGCTTCCGCCGCGCTATGAAACAGTGCGTTGGCCGCACGATGCGTATGGGCGCTAAGGGTATCAAAATCATGTGCTCCGGCCGTCTTGGCGGTGCTGAAATCGCTCGCAGCGAAAGCCTCCGCGATGGTTCTATTCCTTTGCACACGCTCCGCGCTGACATCGACTATGGCTTTGCTGAAGCTCATACGACGTATGGCTGCATCGGCATTAAATGCTGGATTTACAAAGGTGAAATCCTCCCGGAAGCTAAAAAGGCTCCGAAAAAGCACGAAGGGAGTGAAGCGTAATGTTAATTCCAAAACGTGTCAAATATCGTAAACAGTTCCGTGGCCGTATGAAAGGCCAGGCACATCGTGGTAATAAAGTCGCTCATGGTGAATATGGTCTCGTCGCTCTCGAACCGTCGTGGATTACGAACCGTCAGATCGAAGCTGCCCGTATCGCTATGACACGTTACATCAAACGTGGCGGTAAAGTTTGGATCAAGATTTTCCCGGACAAACCGGTTACGGCAAAACCGGCTGGTACTCGTATGGGTTCCGGTAAAGGTGCTCCGGAATACTGGGTTGCTGTTGCAAAACCGGGCCGCGTACTCTTTGAAATGGGTGGCGTAAGCGCAGAAGTTGCTCGTGAAGCAATGCGTCTCGCTGGCCATAAGCTGCCGATTAAAACGAAGTTTGTTGTTAAAGGTCAGGAATTAGGTGGTGAATAAAATGAAGGTTAAAGAAATCCGTGCGCTGAGCGCTGCCGAAATGGATGAAAAAGTGGTTAGCCTGAAAGAAGAATTGTTTAACCTCCGTTTTCAACATGCGACCGGCCAATTAGAAAATCCAATGCGTATCCGCGAAGTTAAGAAGACAATCGCTCGCATCAAAACGGTACAGCGTGAAGCAGAACTGAAAGCGCAGGCGTAAGAACGTCCATAATTGGAATCTAAAAGGAGGTCACAAGCACAGATGGAAAGAAATGAACGTAAAATTCGCGTAGGTAAAGTAGTCAGCGATAAAATGGACAAAACAATTGTCGTTGCTGTAGAATATAAGACACAGCATAAGCTGTATAAAAAGCCGATCATCTCGACGGTTAAATTTAAAGCCCACGATGAAAACAACGAATGCCACATTGGCGACGTCGTTCGTATTGAAGAAACCCGTCCGCTGTCCAAACAGAAACACTGGAGAGTCGTGACGATCGTAGAAAAAGCTAAATAAGCTTCATTAATTAGGAGGTTAAGCCATGATTCAGCAAGAAACTATGTTGAATGTTGCCGACAATACTGGTGCCAAGAAAATTTTGTGCATCCAGGTCATGGGTGGCTCGTATCGTAAATATGGCAACATTGGTGATATCATTACAGCATCTGTTAAAGATGCATCACCCGGTGGCGTTGTCAAGAAGGGCGATGTAGTCAAAGCTGTTATCGTCCGTTCTAAAAAGGGTTTGCGCCGTGCTGACGGTTCCTATATCCGTTTCGACGAAAACGCCGCTGTCGTAATCAACAACAATGATAAAAGTCCGAAAGGTACTCGTATTTTTGGGCCCGTTGCCAGAGAACTGCGTGAAAAAGATTTCATGAAGATTATCTCCCTGGCTCCGGAAGTATTATAAGGAGGGGGTGTTCTCAATGGGTAAAATGCACGTTAAAACAGGCGATACGGTCATTGTCATTGCCGGTAAAGAAAAAGGCAAAAAAGGCAAGGTCATCGCAACGTATCCGAAAAAAGACCGCGTCGTAGTTGAAGGCCTTAACCAGGTTAAGCGCCACACGAAACCGAGTCAGAACAATCCTCAAGGCGGCATTATCACCAAGGAAGCTGCTATCCATGTTTCCAACGTAATGCTCGTAGATCCTGAAAGCGGCAAACCGACTCGTGTCAAAATGGTCCAGCAGGCCGACGGCACTAAAGTTCGTACAGCCGTAAAGAGCGGTAAAGCTATCTAATAAGAAGGGAGGCCCTTGAGAGTGTCCAGATTAAAAGACAAATACCTTTCCGAAGTTGTGAAAGGTTTACAGGAAAAATACAGTTATAAAAATGTAATGCAGATTCCGAAGGTTACCAAAGTTGTTATCAACATGGCCGTTGGCGAAGCTGTTACCAACTCCAAAGCCTTGGATGCTGCTGTTAGCGATATGACCATCATTTCCGGTCAGAAACCGATCATCACGAAAGCTAAGAAATCTATCGCAGCTTTCAAAATCCGTGAAGGCATGAACCTCGGCTGCAAAGTTACGCTTCGCGGCGAACGCATGTATGAGTTCCTCGATAAATTGATGAACTTGACGCTTCCCCGTGTCCGTGACTTCCATGGTGTCAGTGCAACCGGCTTCGACGGCCGCGGCAACTACACCCTTGGCCTGAAGGAACAGCTTATCTTCCCGGAAATCGAATATGATAAGGTTGATAAAGCTCGCGGCATGGATATCACCATCGTTACGACGGCTGCGACCGACGAAGAAGGTCGCGACATGTTGAAACTGATGGGCATGCCTTTTGAAAAGTAATAGAGGAGGATAACATACATGGCAAAGAAATCGATGCTTGAACGTGAAAAGAAACGTGAAAAAATGGTTGCCAAATACGCTAAGCTTCGTGCTGAACTCAAAGCAAAAGGCGACTATGAAGCACTTTCTCAGCTGCCGGCTAACGCATCTCCGGTTCGTCTGCACAACCGCTGCAAAATAACCGGCCGTCCTCACGGTTATATGCGTAAATTTGGCATCTGCCGCATCACATTCCGTGAACTGGCTTATAAAGGTCAGATCCCTGGCGTTAAAAAAGCCAGCTGGTAACACGTATTCCATGGAGGGAGGTTTTTAGATTATGGCAATGACCGATCCGATTGCGGATATGCTCACAAGAATCCGTAATGCTAACTCGGCATATCACGAAAAAGTAGAAATCCCTGCTTCGAAGATTAAAGCAGCAATGCTCGACATCCTCAAAGAAGAAGGTTTCGTCAAAAACTACGAATCCGTAAACGAAGGCAAAACGCTGAAAGTTACGTTGAAATATGGTTCTAATAAAGAAAAAGTAATTACCGGCATCAAGAGAATTTCCAAACCGGGCCTGCGCGTATACGCTGGCAAAGAAGAACTCCCGCGCGTTCTCGGTGGTTTGGGGATCGCTGTAATTTCTACGTCTCAAGGTGTTATGAGCGACAAACAGGCTCGTAAACTCGGCTTGGGCGGCGAAGTTCTCGCTTACGTCTGGTAAATTTTGGAGGTGTCAATATGTCCCGAGTAGGTAGAATGCCTATTGATATTCCGGCAGGCGTAAATGTAAACCTCGATGGCCACGTAATTACCGTAAAAGGCCCGAAAGGCGAACTCACACGTACGCTTCACCAGGATATGAAAGTCACAATTAATGACAACGTTATCACTGTAGAACGTCCGTCTGACGATAAAAATCACCGTGCACTGCACGGCCTCACCCGCGCACTCGTAGCCAACATGGTTAAAGGTGTTTCGGAAGGCTTCAAAAAGGAATTGGAAATCGTCGGTGTTGGTTACAGAGCACAGATGAAAGGTAAGAAACTTGCCTTGACTCTTGGTTTCTCCCATCCCCTCGAACTCGACGCCCCGGCCGGTGTTACCATCGAATGCCCGAGTGCTACGCAGATCCACATTTCCGGTGCAGACAACGAAGTTGTCGGTGAATTCGCTGCTAAAGTTCGCGGCTACCGTCTCCCTGAACCGTATAAGGGCAAAGGTATCCGTTATGTTGGCGAACATGTCCGTCGTAAAGCCGGTAAAGCTGGTACTAAGAAATAAGATTTAATTAGAAAGGAGTGAATTCCTTGAATAAGAGTAAAAACACAATCCGTTTGAAACGGCATTGGCGTTTACGCAAGAACATCAACGGCACGGCAGAACGTCCGCGTCTCAACGTTTTCCGCAGCCTTAACAATATTTATGCCCAGGTCATCGACGACGTAAACGGCGTAACCTTGGTTGCAGCAAGCTCTTTGGACAAAGAACTGAAAGATCAGAACGTCACCGGCGGCAACGCTGAAGGCGCAAAATTGGTAGGTGCTTTGGTTGCTAAACGAGCTGTTGAAAAAGGTATTACGACTGTCGTTTTCGACCGTGGCGGTTACATCTATCACGGCCGTGTTGCAGCTCTCGCTGAAGCAGCTCGTGAAGCTGGCTTGAAATTCTAATCAAGGAGGAAATAACACATGGCAAAAGTTGACCATGCAGGTCTCGAATTACAGGAAAATGTAGTATTCATCAACCGTGTTGCTAAGGTAGTTAAAGGCGGCCGTCGTTTTTCCTTCAGTGCCCTCGTTGTTGTCGGTGACGGCAATGGCCGTGTTGGCGCAGGTTTAGGTAAAGCCGGTGAAGTTCCTGAAGCAATCCGTAAAGGCGTCGAAGACGCTAAGAAACATATGATTTCCGTTCCGTTGAAAAACGGTTCCATTCCCCATAAAGTTACGGGTATTTTCGGCGCAGGCCAGGTATTCCTGAAACCGGCTGCTGAAGGTACTGGCGTCATTGCCGGCGGCCCGGTTCGTGCCGTATTGGAACTGGCTGGCGTCCGCAACATCCTCACCAAATCGATCGGTTCTTCCAACCCGAACAACATGGTTCAGGCTACGCTCGAAGGTTTGAGCAGCTTGAAGGATGTCAATAAAGTTGCTGAACTCCGTGGCAAAACTGTAGAAGAAATTTACGGTTAATAAGGAGGATATAACAAGATGGCTCAGGTTAAAGTTACACTCGTAAAGAGTTTGGCTGGCCGTCCTGGCGATCAGCGCGCAACCATCGTTGCCCTCGGTCTCCACAAGACGAACTCCAGCGTAGTAAAAGAAGTAACCCCCCAGATCAAAGGGATGCTTCATAAAGTAGAACACTTGGTAAAAGTAGAAGAAATTTAATATAGAAGGAGGTGCGCTGAATTGAAACTTCATGAAATGAGTATTGTTCCTGGTTCCAAGAAAAAACGTAACCGCGTCGGCCGTGGTATCGGTTCCGGTAACGGCAAAACGGCCGGTAAAGGTATGAAAGGTCAGCTTTCTCGTAGCGGTGGCGGTAAGCGCCCGGGCTTCGAAGGTGGCCAGATGCCGCTGTATCGTTTGCTCCCGAAACGTGGTTTCACCAACATTTGGGGTAAAGAATATGCAGAAGTTAATGTTTCTGTACTCAACCGCTTTGAAGACGGCACGACTGTCGATCCCGTTGCTTTAGTCGAAGCTGGCATCGTTAAGAATGTCCGCGACGGCATCCGCATCCTCGGCAATGGCGAACTCGAAAAGAAACTGACCGTCGTAGCCAATGGTTTCACGAAATCTGCTAAAGAAAAGATTGAAGCTGCAGGTGGTAAGGTTGTAGTACCGGGAGAAGAACCGGTAGCAGAACAGTAGGGGTGATTTGCGATGTTAGAGAACATCCAAAACGTACTTAACGTTCCGGAGTTCCGGAAACGGGCGGTCTTCACTCTTATTATGTTCGTCGTTTTCAGACTGGGTGTACACATCCCCGTACCGGGTGTCGACTCGTCGGTCATTGAAAACCTCTTCAGCAGCGGCAACTTGTTCGGATTACTCGACTTGTTTGCCGGTGGGGCACTGAGTAAGTTCTCCATCTTGGCCATGAGCATCACGCCGTACATCAACGCGTCGATTATCATGCAGCTGCTGACCGCCGTCGTTCCAACGTTTGAACAATGGGCCAAGGATAATCAAGAAGGCCGCGATAAGATCCAAAAGGTCACGCGGTACGGTACGGTTGTCCTGGCATTGATTCAGGCCTTTGCCATGAGCTATGCACTGAAAGTCAACGGTGCGCTCATCGTCGACAGCTGGGCTATGGTCGTCATGGTATCACTGATTCTTACGGCAGGGACTTGTTTCCTCATGTGGCTCGGTGACCAGATCACAGCCGGCGGCATCGGCAACGGCATTTCGCTGATCATCTTCGCCGGTATCGTAGCGCGTTTCCCCCAAGGCGTCATGACGATTTATCAGTATATTCAGGCCGGTTCGATTAATATCTTCCAGGCCTTACTTTTTGTCGTTATCGCTTTGTTCATGATCATTGTGGTCATCGAAGTTACGCAGGGACAGCGGCGCGTTGCGGTACAATATGCAAAACGCATTGTCGGTCGTAAGATGTATGGCGGCCACTCGACACACATTCCGCTGAAAGTCAACCAGGCCGGCGTTATCCCCATCATCTTTGCATCGTCTGTACTGATGTTCCCGATTACGATCGCACAGTTCGTACAGAATGACACAGTCCAATGGATTGCCAGCTACTTTGCATGGGGCACCGTTACCAATACGGTCATGTACGCCGTTCTGATTATGTTCTTCACATATTTCTACACGGCTATTTCGCTGAACATCCCTCAGCTTACGGAAAATATGCAGAAGTATGGCGGCTTCATTCCGGGCATCCGTCCGGGTCAGCCGACTGCCCTGTATATCGATCGCATCATGACGAGAATTACCCTCGCCGGTGCCTTCTTCTTAGCATTCATCGCCATCCTGCCGAATTTCATCGGTTGGATTACTGGCATTGAAGGGGTTTACTTCGGCGGTACAGCCATCCTCATCGTCGTCGGTGTTGCCATCGATACGATGAAGCAGGCAGAATCCTTAGTTTTGAATAGACAATATCAAGGATTTATGAAATAATAAGGGGGTAGTTTGAGTGTATATTCTTTTAATGGGCCCTCCGGGCGCCGGTAAAGGTACCCAGGCTGAACGATTGATTGACAAATATGGTATTCCCCAGATTTCGACAGGCGATATGTTCCGGGCAGCTGTAAAAGAACAGACTCCGCTCGGTCTTGAAGCCAAAAAGTATATGGACAACGGCCAGCTCGTACCCGATGCTGTTACCGTAGGAATTGTCAAGGAACGTCTTTCTAAAGACGACTGCAAAAAAGGCTTTATCCTCGACGGCTTCCCGCGTACGACCAGCCAGGCTGTATCCCTCGATGCCATCCTTCGGGATCTCGGCATCAAACTCGATGGCGTCATCAACATCGCCGTTCCCGATGAAGAACTCATCAAGCGGACGACGGGCCGTCAGATCTGCCGCTCTTGCGGTACGACATACCATGTCACATTCAAACCGTCCAAGGTAAAGAACGTTTGCGATAAATGCGGCGGTGAATTATACCAGCGCGACGACGATAAAGTTGAAACCGTCAAAAAGCGTCTGAGTGTATACGCTGCACAGACGAAACCGCTCATTGACTACTATAAAAATTCCAATCTCTATATTGAAATTGATGGAGAACAGAATATGGATGATGTATACAAAGACATCATCGCTAGTCTTGAAAAGAGTAAATAAGCATGATCATCTTAAAATCAAAACGGGAAATTGAATATATTCGCGACGCTGGCCGTATTACGGCCAATGCCTTAGCTCTCATGAAGAAGCTGGCAAAGCCCGGCATTACGACGGGTGAGCTCGACCAGCGCTGTGAAGACTATATCCGCAGTTGCGGCGCTTTTCCGAGCTGTAAAGGCTATTATGGATTCCCGGCAACTATTTGCGCCAGCGTAAATGAAGAAGTCGTCCATGGGATTCCTGGCCATCGCAAGCTTAAAGATGGCGATATAATCAGCGTTGATTTAGTTGTAAATAAAAATGGCTACCATGGCGATTCGACGGTAACGATTCCTGTCGGCCACGTGAACCCGGCAACCCTCAAATTACTGAAGGTTACTGAAGAATGCCTTTATAAGGGCATTGAACAGGCTGTAGCCGGCAATCACCTTGGTGATATCGGTCATGCCGTCCAAGCCTACGCTGAATCCTTTGGGTACAGCGTCGTCCGAGATTACGTCGGACACGGCATTGGCACGGATATGCACGAAGATCCGGAAGTACCGAATTACGGTATGCCCGGTCACGGCGAATTGTTGGAACCGGGCATGGTCCTGGCTCTGGAACCGATGATCAATATGGGTACGGAAAAGGTCCGCCAGCTGAAAAACGGCTGGACCGTCGTCACACAAGACGGCAAACCGGCAGCCCACTTCGAACATACAGTAGCGATTACGGAAAACGGCCCTGAAATTCTGACCTTACCGGATGAATGATGGAACGAACTCCGATGATACCTGTCTGCACGGTCGTAGAATGCCTGGCAGGCAAGGATAAAGGCTGCTTGTATGTTGTTGTCGGCAGTTTGGCTTATCCCTACGTATGGATTGCTGACGGTAGAAAGTACAACCTGGATAAGCCGAAGAAAAAGAACTGCCGGCATCTCCGGATATTGGGAACGAGCGTATCTGAAGGAAGCGCTGGTCCCGTGAGAATCAGCAATGAATGGATACGGTCCGTCTTAAACCGGGCTATGAAGAATTGACCAGGGAGGTTACTATGTCGAAGGTAGATGTCATTGAAGTAGAAGGCGTCGTCGTTGAAGCCTTACCAAACGCCATGTTCAAAGTCAAACTTGAAAATGAACACATCGTGTTGGCTCATGTCTCCGGTAAAATGCGTATGAATTTCATTCGTATCCTTCCGGGCGACCGGGTCACACTTGAATTGACACCGTATGATCTGAATCGCGGTCGCATTACATACCGCTTTAAGTAAGAGTATTACGCAGGAGGTTAATAATGAAGGTAAAACCGTCAGTAAAGAAGATTTGCGAAAAATGCAAAATCATTAAACGTAAAGGCCGTGTCATGGTCATTTGCGAAAATCCGAAACATAAACAGAAACAGGGTTAATAAGCAGGAGGTGAATGAATAGATGGCACGTATAGCCGGTGTGGATTTACCACGTGATAAACGAGTTGAAATTGGTTTGACTTACATTTTAGGTATTGGTCTTTCTTCTTCCCAGCAGATTCTGGCGAAGACTGGCGTAAACCCGGATACCCGCGTTCGCGATTTGACGGAAGACGAAGTACAGAAAATTCGTGAAGTCATCGGTTCTGATTATAAAGTTGAAGGCGATCTTCGCCGCGACACAGCACTCAACATCAAACGCCTGATCGAAGTTAATTCGTATCGCGGCAAACGTCATCGCGCAGGTCTTCCCGTTCGCGGTCAGCGCACCAAGACCAATGCACGTACGCGTAAAGGTCCGAGAAAAGCTGTAGCAGGTAAGAAGAAATAAGATTCTTTAAGTAAGGAGGGAAACGATTTTGGCTAAGAATGTCAGAAGCAATAAAAGAAAAGAAAAGAAACATGTAGAATCGGGTGCAGCTCATATTCGTTCTACATTCAACAATACAATCGTTACGATTAGTGATACAAAAGGCAATGCACTGTCTTGGGCAAGTGCCGGCGGCCTCGGTTTCCGCGGTTCCCGTAAGAGCACTCCGTTTGCTGCACAGATGGCTGCTGAACAGGCTGCAAAAGCAGCTATGGAACATGGCCTTCGTCAGGTAGAAGTCTTCGTAAAAGGTCCGGGCTCGGGTCGTGAAGCTGCTATCCGCGCATTGCAGGCAGCTGGTCTCGAAGTAAACTCCATCAAAGACGTAACGCCTATTCCGCATAACGGTTGCCGTCCGCCTAAACGGAGACGCGTATAATCGATGATTAACCAAGGTGTTTTGATTCTGAAATAGGAGGATTTTCCTGATGAGCGAAGATAACAAATTTAAAGTTAAAACCGTCGAAGTCAACGACGGCGGTACCTATGGAAAATTCGTATGCGAACCTCTGGATCGGGGTTACGGAATCACATTGGGTAATAGTTTGCGGCGTGTCCTCCTGGCATCACTGGATGGCGTAGCAATCACTTCGATTAAAATCGATGGTGTTCTTCATGAATTTTCGACCATTCCCGGTGTTCGGGAAGACGTTTCGGAAATCATCCTTAACCTCAAGCAGGTTCGGATTAAATTCCTGGATGATGATGTAGATGAAGTTGACATCACTATCGATATCTCTGGTGAATGTGAATTCACTGCAAACGATCTTAACGTAAACTCAGACATTGAAATTTTAAACCCGGATCTCCATATCGCAACCCTCGATACGGAAGCTGACATCCACATGCAGTGCCATATCGAACGCGGTAAGGGCTATGTTCCGTCCACGCAGAACAAGAAAGAAACGGATATGATCGGCGTCATTCCCATCGATTCCATCTTCTCTCCCATTGTGCGCACGAACTACAGCGTTGGCAATATCCGGGTAGGCAACGAAATGGACTATGATTCGTTGACCCTTGAAGTAACGACAGATGGCAGCATTACGACTGAAAATGCCGTTGCTAAGGCTGCATCGATTATGATCAGCTACTTAAACTACTTCCAGAACATCGCTACCGACGCAAAGGTAAACGATGAAAAAGCTATCTTCACAGACGACGATGGCGAACCTGTGGAAGAATCGACCGAACCCGATAAGGGCAAAATCAAGATTGAAATTCTTGACCTGTCTGTCCGCGCTTCGAATTGCCTGAAACGTGCGAATATTTACACTATAGGCGATCTCACCGAACGGACGGAAGATGACTTGTCGAAGATTCGCAATCTCGGCAAGAAATCTGTCGATGAAATTATTGAAAAGTTAGAAATGCACAACTACTACTTAAAATCGAGTAATGAAGAATAGTTCGAGGAGGATGAACAATGGCTTATAGAAAGTTGGGACGAGACAGCTCCGCACGTAAAGCATTGCTGCGCAGCATTGTCACCTCTTTATTCCAGCATGAACGCATTGAAACGACGGAAGCAAAGGCAAAAGAACTTCGCAAAGTCGCTGATAAGATGCTGACCCTCGCAAAACGCGGTGATCTCCACGCTCGCCGTCAGGTTTTGGCATACATGATGGATGAAGATGTTGTCAAAAAACTGTTTGACGAAATTGCACCGAAATACACCGACCGTCAGGGCGGTTATACTCGCATCATTAAGACTGGCGTTCGTCAGGGCGATGCTGCTCCGATGGTAATCATCGAGTTAGTATAAACGTATGAATGAGAAGGAGCTGTCCTGAGACAGCTCCTTTTTGTATATGCTCATCCGGAGGTTCCGGAAAGGGCGCCATTTTCTGGAAAAGGAGTGATACTATGCCGTATCGTATGATGTTAGCCGTAAATTTCACCCCGGAAAGACTGGAACAAGTTAAACTGTTGGCTTTGCTCACGAAATCGAAGATCAAGGCCGTAACGGATGAAGAAAAGGGAGAAACCGTCGGCAAAGTCCTGGGTCTGACCGATGAAGAAATCGCCGAAATCTCTGCGATGAGACAGGACACGGAAGAAGCCAGAGTTCATGAAAAGATGAATGAAGATGAAAATCTGCCGCCGGTTACGAAAGAAGCTCTCATTCTCTGTGGTTTCGACAATAAAGTCGTCAATCTCCTCTTGGACAGCATTCGCCGAGGCCGTTTGAAAAACGTACCTTTAAAAGCCATGCTGACACCCAATAACATTTCCTGGACCATTGAAACGATTTTGCAGGAGCTTTCGAAAGAGCACGAATATTTCCATAAAAAGAGGTAAGGACTATGCGTCCAACGACACTTTGCTTTCCCGTTCGACCGGACGGGAAAGTTTTGTTAGGCCGAAAGAAACGCGGCTTTGGCGTCCGTAAGTGGAACGGCTTCGGCGGTAAAATAGAAGGCGGAGAAACTTTTTTGCAGTGCGCTGTAAGAGAACTTCGAGAAGAAACGGGTTTAATGGCCGATGAAGGAGATTTTGAATTGGTCGGCTTCCTGGACTTCCATTTTAGTGCCGCACCTGAACTGGATCATATCGGCTACGTCTACATCCTGCGCCACTGGCAGGGGGCGGTCTGTGAGAGCGAAGAAATGGAGCCCCGCTGGTTTGCACCTCATGACTTTCCGTACGACGAGATGTGGAAGGGCGACCGGACCTGGGTTCCCATGGTATTAAAAGAAGACTGTGTGAAAGGCATCATTACCTTTGCTCCCGATGGAGAAACCGTTCAGGATATGGAACTTCAGCCCTTTTATCCGCAGCGGCTCGAAGATTAGTTTTTGGCTGAAAGGCGGCAGACCGGAATGAATCGTGATTTCGTGATTTCACAATTTAAAAGCTATGTGGCAGATTTTGACACTGTCGATGAGGGAATTTCGCTGAAATTCGCCCATTCTTTGCGGGTCAGCGCTTGGTGTGAAAGACTGGCAAAGGCCTTACACCTTTCGCAGGATGACGTGGATTTAGCTTGGATTATCGGTGTCCTTCATGATATCGGGCGGTTTGAACAACTGCGGGAGTACCATACGTTCATCGATTATCAGTCCATGGATCATGCGAAATATGGGGCACGGTATCTATTTCAGGATGGTCATATCCGTGATTTTTGGCAGGATGACCGTCAAGATGCTGTCATGGAAGCCGCTATTTCTCAGCATAATGTGTATCGACTGGCCGATGACTTATCTCCGCGGCAGCGACTGTTTTGTCAGCTCATCCGCGATGCCGACAAGCTTGATATCTTTAAAGTCTGTGCCGATGGCCTGCGTAAAGGTCAGAATGTGTGGCGTGTCGATGACAGCGACGTTGAAAACCAGCCTATTTCAGAGGCAGTCATGAAAGAAGCCCGGCAGAAAAAACTCGTTCCGACCCAGGTGAAAAAGACTTTTATGGATTTTTATGTCGGTACCCTTTGTTTTTATTTTGACCTCGTCTATGATGAGAGCCGGAAACTGGCCAGGGAGCAGGGGTATTTCGCAGAGCTCCTCCATTTTCATTCACAAAATCCGGACAGTGAGGCGAAATTGAATGAAATACGCTTCCTCATACAAGGCGACTGAATTTTTCCGGCATCTCGATGTCGGATCCTATCAATACGTAATGGAGGGCCTATCAACGTGGAAATTTTGATTACTGGCGGTGCCGGGTTTATTGGATCGCATATCTTGGAAGCTTTACAGGGGCGGCCGGATATAAAGGTCGTCGTTTTCGACAATTTATCCGGCGGATCCCGCGAACATGTACCGGCCGGGATGGAGCTGATTGAAGGGGATATCTGCGATCAGGAAGGGCTGGATACCGTATTCAGAAATCATTCCTTTGCGGCTGTCATCCATTTGGCGGCCCAGACGATGGTTCCGTTCTCTGTAGCGCAGCCGATTGTCGATTGCCGGATTAATTTAGAAGGCGTCCTTCAGGTCTTGGAAGGATGCCGAAAATACAAGGTCCCGCACATTCTCTTTTCATCGAGTGCTGCCGTTTATGGGGATAATTTAAATATTCCTCTGGATGAAGGAGAACGCTTGGTGCCGACGTCGCCTTACGGCGTTACCAAGATGACGACGGAACACTACTTGAGAGTATATCATGAGCTGTATGGGTTGGACGTTACGGTTTTTCGCTTTGCCAATGTCTATGGTGAACGGCAGGGGGAAAAAGGCGAAGGCGGTGTCGTCAGTATTTTCTGTAAACTCTTATCGGAAAATCAAGGGATTACCGTCTATGGTGACGGCAATCAGACGCGGGATTTCGTCTATGCCGGTGATATTGCCCAAGCTATTATCCGGGCCCTGCCTCTTACGGGCTATCATACGATAAACGTCTCGACCGGAACCGAAACCAGCATCAACGAACTGATCGAAAGCTTTGAAAAAGCCGTGGGTCATGCCGTTCCCGTTGACTATAAGGAAGCCCGTACCGGCGATATCCTGCGGTCGGTCTTAAGCAATAAGGCCTTGGAATCGCTCCTTTCCTTTGTGCCTCCGACTGATCTTGCCGAAGGGATTCGCAGCACCTACGAGTGGTACTGCCGTGCCGCAGCTAAGTGAGGGCGCTTCACCTTGACAGGTATGGTAAAACATGACACAATTAATTAGATATGCCTATATAAGTATACAGGAGGAGAGCTCATGGCAGATGATAGAATCATTGTGGCTTTGGATGTCCATTCACTGGAAGACCTGAAGAAGCTCGTAGAAACATTGGGCGACCGTGTTTCTTTTTATAAAGTCGGCATGGAACTGTTTTACAGTGCCGGTCCTGATGCAGTGCGGTACTTGAAGGATCAGGGAAAACACGTTTTTCTCGATTTAAAAGTACACGACATTCCCAATACCGTCGGGCAGAGCATTCGCGCTTTGACCCGCCTTGGCGCCGATTTCATGACCCTTCACGGTACAGGCGGCCGGGCTATGATGGAAGCGGCAGCCGAAGCCGTCCATGATGAAGCGGAAAAATTAGGCATCGAACGGCCGCGTCTGCTGGCAGTTACGGTATTGACCAGCATCGATGAAGGGGCTTGGAAAGAGATCGGCGGTCGAGACTGCATTGCTGATTCGGTAAAGAATTTAGCGAAAATTGCCAAAGAAGCCGGTATCGATGGTACCGTATCGTCGCCGTATGAAGCCAAGGAAATCCGTTCGATGAACGGGCCGGACTTCCTCATCGTCACGCCGGGCATTCGGCCGACTTTTGCCGTTGCCAATGACCAAAAGCGCTTCACGACGCCGTCTCAGGCACTGCGCGACGGGGCTTCCCATTTAGTTATCGGCAGGCCGATTACCAAAGCGGACGATCCGAAAGAGGCAGCCGCAAAGATTTTAGCAGAAATTCAGGGGGTATAACTTATTATGTTGACAGAAGAAGAAGTAAGACAGTTATTAGTCGAAACCAAGGCCGTGTTGGAAGGTCATTTTCTCTTGACCTCGGGACTTCACAGCCCGCTCTATGTCGAAAAATTCAATGTCCTTCAGCATCCGGAATATACGGAAAAGCTTTGCAAGGAACTGGCGGAACGCTTTAAGGATCAGAATGTACAGACCGTTATGGGACCCATGACCGGCGGCATCCTCTTGGCCCATGAAGTCGGCAAAGCCCTCGGAACGCGGGCTATCTTCACGGAACGAGAAAAAGGCGTCATGACCTTGCGCCGCGGTTTCCATATCGAACCGGGTGAACGGGTCCTTATCGTCGAAGATATCGTAACCACCGGCGGATCGGTTCAGGAAGTCGTCGATGTCGTTAAAAAAGCCGGCGGCGTCATCGTCGGTGTCGGCCTCCTCGTCGACCGCAGCGGCGGCAAGGCTGAATTCGGCGTGCCGAAAGACAAGGTACAGGCCCTGCTGCACTTGACGGTTCCGACGTACAAGCCGGAAGAATGCCCTCTGTGCAAACAGAGTATCCCCATGACAGAACGGGGAAGCCATCATTTAAAATAATCTGGGTCAGGAGTTGTTTTATCCATGGAAATGTTATCGGCCATCGCCCCGTTTTTTGTGGCCGGTTTGATGGGGACCATATTTGCCCGGTTTACGGGAATGAATATGAGCATGTGTGTCCTCCTCCTGTTTTTGTATATGGGAGCCAAACCGGTCGAAGCTATCTCGGCTATGTTGATGTTTAACGTCTTTACGTATTTTACCGTCTATTCGCAGCTCCACGTCATGCGGATCAAAAGCTTTGCCTTTTTTCCCGGCGTGCGGCTGGCCATTCCCATCTTGATTACCGTCGGCGTGGCAGCACTGAATCCCTTTGTCGGTATCGCCTTCTTTATCCTCGTGTTCCTGCTGGAAATCTTTGCGAAGATTTACCGGGAAATGAATCCCAAGTCACGGCCTTCGAAGTGGCAGATCGTCCAGATGGTCGTTCCCGCCGGTGTCTTAGTGACGATAGGCGCGGCTGCAGTTCAGTTCATTCCGGAAAATTATTACTATATCGTCGGCGGTGTTGCCATTTTGCTGTATGCTGCCATCATGTGGCGCATGGGCGATCGGCGTAAGGGTACGGCTTGGTGGGACAAATGGCTCTACCTGTCGGCTTTGCTTACCGGCCTCAGCGGCATTGACGGGACGGATTGGCTTACGGCTATGCGCCGCAATCCTGAATCGGTCCTGTCTAAATGCTTCCCCATCGTCATCAATGGGGCCATGTTGATTGCCCTGGTGGCCTCTTACGCCATGTACCGTTATTTTTCAATCGGTGCCTTATTTGCCACCATCGGTACGGCTGTCGGCATTCGCCTGTTCGGCCTATATGAACATTCCGGTAAGGGCAGCTTCTCGTACCTCACCTTGGGAGTCGCCGTCTTGACAGCCTTAGTATTCATGATCGTCCAGCCTGTTCCTACGGGATTCCCCATCGTGCCCATGGCCGATGAAACAGGTTTCTTTAGCTTTTAAATGAGTGAGGACAGTTCTTCTTTGGAAGGGCTGTCTTTTTTTTGAGGAGTTTCCTTTTTATTTACCGCTCTTCGAGGATATAAAGCAGGAAAAATCACTTCTTTGTCGAAATGTATAAGCATATGTCATTATCTATCGCTTATTTTTAGATGGGAGGGGGAATCCCTTATGAAAAAGTGTATGATGGCGGCCCTGTTTATGGCGGCCTTGGCAGTGAGCCCGGTTTTTGCTTTTAATGAAGGTCCGGTCATGGGTCCTTATGTATCGGCACCGGGATTGACGGCAATCCAGCAGTGTAAGCTTACCGTTGCCGGAAAGGTCATGGATCCCGCCGACGGAGCCGTCCTGCAAAAAGGCGATGTGGTCATGATTCCGCTGCGTAAGGTTGCCGAACAATTAGGTTATACGGTAAATTGGGATCCGACCGACCAGAGTGTCCGCGTCGAAATGAACATTGCCTATATCATCATCAAGCCCGGAGAAGACTGGTATGAACGTATCGGGACGATTAAGAAGATTAATTTGAACCGCATCTTCCAGTACGGCACGGGACCGGTCAATGTCAACGGCACGATGTACGTACCGGCACAGCTTTTTGAAGCCCTTTATAATAATGTGTCTATTTCTCCGCAGGACGTAACGATTACGCCGGCCGACCAGGTTTAAAAAACATTCGGTTCCACGGAAGACCCTGAAAAAATTCTTGACTTTATAGGCCATGGCCGATAAAATAGATAGAGAATATACGACAGTCCTGTGAGGCTGTGTGATTCTTATACTTCTAGCTTGTACCTTTAATATAGTCCGGAGAGGCTACAAAGGGACATATTTTGCCATGCTTAGAATATGACCTTTGCCCTGCGGCAGAGGTCTTTTTTTTCAAGGAGGATTCGATGGTTAATATACAGGGCAAGAGCCTGTTGGGACTCCAGGGAGTGCCGAGGGAAGAAATTGAATTGATCTTGCGGGTTGCAAAGAAAATGAAGGCCGTCGTCAAGAGTGACAATAAGAAATTGTCCTTGCTCAAAGGCAAGTCGGTGGTCAACATGTTTTGGGAACCGAGTACCCGTACCCGCGGTTCTTTTGAAATGGCTGCCAAGTATCTCGGAGCCGACGTCATCAATTTTACGCCCCGAGGAAGTTCTATTCAAAAAGGGGAAAGCTTCCGCGACACCCTCTTAACGGTGACTGCCATGGGGGTCGATGCCATCGTCATGCGTCAGAAGCAGGAAGGATCGCCGAGCTTTGCTCAGCGCTGCGTCGATCCGATCATCATCAACGCCGGTGACGGCGCTCACGAACATCCGACGCAGGGACTCCTCGACATGTTCACCATTCAGGAAGTAAAAGGCCGCATCGAAGGGTTGAAGGTCGTCATCGTCGGCGACATCGACCACGGCCGCGTAGCACGGTCCAACATTTACGGCCTCAAGACGATGGGGGCAGACGTACACCTCGTCGGTCCGCGGACGTTGCTCCAGCCGGAATTGGAAGCCATGGGCGTCACCGTTCATTACGACTTGAAGGAAGCCCTCAAGGATGCGGACGTCATTAACGTCCTGCGTATCCAGAAGGAACGCCAGGGTATCGGATTCTTCCCCAGTGCCGGTGAATATAACTCGCTGTTTGGCATCAAGAAAGACCGCCTCAAATGGGCGAAAGACGACGTTCTCGTCCTTCATCCGGGGCCGATGAACCGGGGCATCGAAATTGATTCCGACGTTTGCTACAGCGAACATTCTTCGATTCAGGAACAGGTCATGAACGGCGTATCCGTCCGTATGGCCGTATTATATCTGACAATTATGGGAGGCGATGACGTTGACATTACTCGTTAAAGGCGGCAGAGTAATCAATCCGGCCATGCAGCAGGATGAAATTTGTGATATCCTCATTGAAAATGGAAAAATTAAAGAAGTCGGTGCTAATCTTACAGCCGACAATGCCGAAGAAGTTTTCGATGCTTCGGGTCTCGTCGTAGCACCGGGCTTCATCGATATGCACGTCCATCTCCGTCAACCGGGCCAGTCGGGCAAGGAAACGATCGAAACGGGGACTAAGGCAGCGGCTGCCGGCGGCATTACCCGCGTCGCCACCATGCCCAATACCAAACCGGTTATCGATTCGGCCATCATCGTCGACGGCTTGAAGTATAAGATTGAACGCGAAGCTAAAGTTAAGGTCGAAATTATCGGCGCCATTTCTAAGGGCCAAAAGGGCCAGGAATTATCGGCTATGGGGGCCATGGCCAAAGAAGGGGTCGTCGCCTTTTCCGATGACGGCCACTACGTCGAAAATTCCGACTTTATGCGTAAAGCCATGGAATATGCCAGCATGTTCCATAAGATCATCATCGACCACTGCGAAGATGACAACCTCATTGAAGGCGGCAATATGCACGAAGGCATCGTATCGAACGAGCTGGGCATGAAGGGCCGTCCGGCCGTTGCCGAAGACATCGCAGTTGCCCGCGACATCTTCCTGGCCGAAGCGACGGGGACGCCGGTCCACATCGCCCACATCAGTACCAAGAACGCCGTTGACCTCGTTCGCCAAGCTAAAAAGCGCGGCGTTAAGGTAACGGCTGAAGTCACGCCTCAGCACCTCATCTTTACCGATGAAGCCCTGCGGACCTTTGAAACGCGCTACAAAATGAATCCTCCCATTCGCTCGGACATCCACCGCGATGCCTGCGTCGAAGGCCTGGTAGACGGCACCATCGATGCTGTCGTTACCGACCATGCTCCTCATGAATGGGAAGAAAAAGACCAAGAATTCAATTTGGCGCCCAGCGGCTTTGTCGGCCTTGAAACGAGTGTCGGCGCCATGCTGACGCATTTGTATCATACGGGTATCATCGATCTCATGACCATGGTCAATGTCATGTCGACGGCCCAGGCCAAAATACTCGGCCTCGATGCCGGCGTCATTGCACCGGGGAAGGATGCCGATTTAACGATCCTTGATCTCGATAAAGAATGGACAGTCGATTCCTCGAAATTCTATTCCAAGGGAAAGTCGACTCCTTTTGATGAAATGATCTTCAAAGGGAAGGCGGCAGCTGCCATCGTCAATGGTAAATTTGTGATGAAAAACGGGGAGGTTTTATAATGAAAGGTGTCCTCATATTAGAGAACGGACAGAAATTTTACGGTAATATGCTGATGGATGAACCGGCTGTCGGCGAAGTCGTCTTCAATACCGGCATGACAGGGTATCAGGAAACCTTTACGGACCCGTCCTATGCCGGACAGATCATTACCCTGACCTATCCGATTATCGGCAATTACGGCTTGTTCCACGAAATCGAACAGGCCGATCGTCCTTATGCTGCCGGCTTCATCGTCAGTGAACTTTGTGAAGAACCGAGCAACTGGCAGAATGAAGGCCAGCTGTCTACCTTTATTATGACACACCACATCCCCTGCCTCTACGGCGTTGATACGCGTGCCATTACTCGGGCTATCCGCAGCCAGGGGGTCATGAAGGGCGTCATCGTACCGGAAACGATGGAAGAAAGCGCCATTAAAGAACTCTTTGATACGCCCCTTGAAACGCAGTTCGTCAAACGGGTTTCAACGCGGGACATCAAGCACATGGGCGACGGCCGCTATCACGTAGCCGTTATGGATTACGGCGCCAAGGGCAATATCCTGCGCGAACTGGTCAATAACGACTGCCGCCTGACTATCTTCCCGGCCACGACCAAGGCTGAAGACGTATTGGCTGTCAATCCTGACGGCATCTTCCTCAGCAACGGCCCCGGCGACCCGAAGGATATTCCCGATATCATCGATACGGTTAAACAGCTCATGGGCAAGAAACCGATTTTCGGCATCTGCCTGGGACTGCAGCTCATCGGTTTGGCCCTCGGCGGCAAGAGCCGTAAATTGACTTTCGGTCATCGCGGTTCCAACCATCCGGTCAAGGATATCCGCACGGGCCGGGTCTATATCACGTCTCAGAACCACGGCTATATTATCGACGAAGAATCTCTTCCGAAAGATAAGGTCGTCATTACTCACCGCAACCTCCATGACAACACCCTTGAAGGTTTTGAAGTCCCGTCCCAGAACATCATGTGCGTCCAGTACCATCCGGAAGCCTCGCCGGGACCGACGGACAATCTGTATCTGTTTACACAATTCGTCAAGATGATGGAGGAAAACTAACATGGTAGAAGGATTGAAGAAAGTACTCGTTATCGGTTCCGGCCCTATTATCATCGGGCAGGCCGCCGAATTTGACTATGCCGGTACCCAGGCCTGCCGTGCCTTGAAAGAAGAAGGGTTGGAAGTCGTCCTCATCAACAGCAACCCGGCGACGATCATGACTGACGAAGACATTGCCGACCGCGTCTATGTCGAACCGATTTCCCTCGACTACGTTACGGAAGTCATTGAAAAAGAACGGCCCGACGGCCTCTTGGCAACCCTCGGCGGTCAGGTCGGCCTCAATATGGCTGTCCAGCTGGCCAATGCCGGCGTCCTTGAAAAATATAACGTCCAGCTTCTCGGTACGCGCCTGTCCGCTATCGAAGAAGCGGAAGACCGTGAATTATTTAAAAAGGCCATGAACGATATCAACCAGCCCGTTCCGGAAAGTGATATCTTCGAAGACGTTCCGTCGGCCATTGAATTTGCCGATAAAATCGGCTATCCGATCATCGTCCGTCCGGCCTTTACCCTCGGCGGTACCGGCGGCGGCATCGCCCACGACGAAGACGAACTGTTCATGATTGCCACCCGCGGCATCAAACTCAGCCCGATCAATCAGATCCTCGTCGAACGCTCCGTTGCCGGTTGGAAAGAAATCGAATACGAAGTCATGCGCGATAAGGCCGATAACTGCATCATCGTCTGCAACATGGAAAATGTCGACCCCGTCGGCATCCATACGGGCGACTCTATCGTCGTCGCTCCGAGCCAGACCTTGAACGATTTGCAGTATCAGATGCTGCGCACGGCATCCCTTGATATCATCCGCCGCTTGAAAATCGAAGGCGGCTGCAACGTCCAGTATGCCCTCGACCCGAATAGCAATCAGTACTACGTCATCGAAGTCAATCCCCGTGTCAGCCGTTCGTCGGCCTTGGCTTCGAAAGCGACGGGCTATCCCATCGCCAAAGTTGCCGCTAAAGTTGCAACGGGTCTAACCTTGGATCAGATTACTAATGCCGTTACGGGTAAGACGACGGCCTGCTTCGAACCGACTCTCGACTACTGCGTCGTCAAGTTCCCGCGCTGGCCCTTTGAAAAATTCGCCTTGGCCGATAAATCCTTAGGCACCCAGATGAAGGCAACAGGGGAAGTCATGTCCCTTGACCGCTGCTTTGAAGGAGCCCTGCTCAAAGCTGTCCGCTCCTTGGAAATCGGGGTCAACTACATTTCCATGAAGAAGCTGGAAAGCAAGTCCCTCATCGATATCGTCGAACTCCTGCAGAAGCAGGATGATGAACGGCTCTTTGTCGTCGCTCAGGCCCTGCGCCTCGGTATCAGTGAAGAAAAGATCCACTACATCACCGGTTACGACCTGTGGTTCCTTCACAAGATTAAAAACATCATCGATGTGGAATTCGACCTCCAGCGCAATAACTTGACCATCGACAACGTTCGTTTGGCCAAACGCTACAGCATGCCCGATGCCGTCATCGCCGGATTTACGAAGAAGACGGAAGAAGAAGTCCGCCAGTTCCGCGTCGACCACGGCATTACACCGACGTTTAAGATGGTCGACACCTGCGCGGCTGAATTTGAAGCGGCTACGCCGTACTACTATTCCTGCTATGCGACGGAAGATGAAGTCAAACCGCTAGGCAAAAAGAGCGTCATCGTCCTCGGTTCCGGTCCGATCCGTATCGGCCAGGGGATTGAATTTGACTACTGCTCGGTTCACTCCGCCTGGGCCCTGCGCAAGGCCGGTATGAACAGCATTATCATCAACAATAACCCGGAAACGGTCAGCACCGACTTCGATACGTCGGACAGCCTGTACTTTGAACCGCTCATGGTCGAAGACGTCATGGCTGTCGTCGAAAAAGAAAAGCCCGTCGGCGTCATCTGCCAGTTCGGCGGCCAGACGGCCATCAACTTGGCTGCACCTCTCGCCAAGCGCGGCGTCACCGTCCTCGGCACCTCTGTCGACGGCATGGACCGGGCAGAAGACCGGGAACGCTTCGATGAAGTCCTGGCTAAACTGAATATTCCTCGTCCGGACGGCCGCATCGCCACCAGTGATAAAGAAGCCATGAAGGTCGCTTCGGAATTGGAATTCCCGCTTATCGTCCGCCCGTCTTACGTCCTCGGCGGCCGAGCTATGGAAATCGTCTACAATGAAAAGGAATTGGAACGCTATCTCCGTGAAGCCGTCATCGCATCGCCGGACCATCCGATCCTCATCGACGAATACATGGTAGGCCGTGAAGTCGAAGTCGACGCCGTCGCCGATGGAACTGACGTCTACATTCCGGGCATCATGGAACAGGTAGAACGAGCCGGCGTCCACTCCGGTGACTCCATTGCCGTCTACCCGCCGCAGCACCTCGACGACGATATGATCGCCCAGATCGTCGACTATACGACGCGCATTTCTCTGGAACTCCAGGTCAAAGGCTCGGTCAACATTCAGTTCGTCGTATCGCGGGGCAAATTGTACATCATCGAAGTCAATCCCCGTTCGAGCCGTACCGTTCCTTTCCTCAGTAAGGTAACGCACTTCCCGATCGTCGAAATCGCAACCCGCATCGCCCTCGGCGAAACCTTGAAAGATATGGGCATCCATAGTGGCCTCATGCCGGCGAAGAAACACGTTGCTGCCAAGGCTCCGGTCTTCTCCTTCAGCAAGATCGGCTTGGCTGAAATCGCCCTCGGCCCTGAAATGAAATCGACAGGCGAAGTCATGGGCATCGGCCACTCCTATTCGGAAGCCTTGTACAAGGCCGTCAACGGCGCCAAGATGAAGATTCCTGCCGGCGGCACGATTTTGGTTACCGTCGCCGACCGCGATAAGGCTGAAGCCCTGCATCTGGCAGAAGGCTTTAAGGAACTCGGCTATCACATCATCGCCACCGAAGGTACCGGATCCTACTTCAACGATCACGGCATGCCCGTCGATATCGTCCGCAAGATTCATGAAGGCGGCCAGAACATCGCTACCATGATCCGCAACGGTAAAATCGATTTGGTCCTCAATACCCTGACCTACGGCAAGCATCCGGAACGTGATGGCTTTAACCTCCGCCGCATGGCTGTTGAATTAGCCGTTCCCTGCCTGACCTCGTTGGATACGGCTCGTGAAGTCCTGCGCGTCTTTGCCAATAAAGGCAAAAACGACGGCTATCATCACGTTGCCGCCCTTCAGGATTACGATATGGAATAAACTTTTCACAGACACCGTCTGATGATACAGAAGTCTCTCACGAATATGGGAGACTTCTTTTTTTACCGGCGGTTTTGATATGGATAAGGCGCTGCCGGAGACGGTTTTATCCGCATGAATTATGCTATAATAAACATAATGACAGAAAGGATGATAATCATGAACGTAAAACAAAGCTTATTGACAGCGGCCTTGGGTGCCGCCTTGACCTTCGGCAGTGCTTTTGGATCTCAAGCCTTTTTCAACAGCCCCTTAGCGGCCAACAGCAATTACCGGCCCATCAACTTCGGCATGGGCTATGAAATGTACGTCGATCTCAGTTCCCTTGAAACGATTAAAGACAATGGACAAGGCTGGATTTTCAAGGTTAACCTGTTCCGCTCGCCGGAAGATTCGGGACGCATCGAAGGAACCTATCCCCTAACCTATAAAATCTTCCGCGGACAGGCCTGGATCTACAATGACTCTACGAATACCTGGCTGGAAATCCCCATGCGGAAGAAACAGTTGAAGCATAAGGATATTGCCGACTTCGTCACGGTAAACCTCTGTTATCGCCAGAAGACGGGCCAGTATTTAAACGATGACTACGGTTATGCCCAAGGAATGGAGCGTTACTACAAGGGGGAGTAGTAACGGATGCGGCCGTTCACATTCCGGCGCCGCTGAAAGCCGGTGACTATATCGGGGTCGCGGCACCGGCCACGCATGGAGAGGGGCAGGATATTTCGAGAGCCGTCGCCCGTCTCGAACAGGCCGGCTATCGGGTGAAGATGATGCCGACGGTGTCCGGCTCCTACGGTTTCTTTTCCGGAACCGATGAAGCACGAGCCCGAGATATGAACGACTTATTCCATGACGATGACGTAAAGGCCATCGTCTGCCTCAACGGCGGCTACGGCTCGGCCAGAATCCTCGATAAGCTCGATTATGACTATATGGCGTCCCATCCGAAATGGGTCGTCGGATTCAGTGATATTACGGCCCTTCAGATAGCCTTATGGGAAAAGAGCCGCCTTGTCACGGCTAACGGTCCTTTGATGGTTACCTTAGGCGGTTCGAATGATTATACAGCGAATCAATTCTTTGACGGATTAAAAAGAGAATCATGGCGCGGAGTCTTGGCACTGCCGCCCGGACGAAAACTTACGACCATCACTGAAGGAACGGCCAAAGGCCCTATTGTAGGGGGGAATTTGACGATTCTTGCATCCCTCGTCGGTACACCCTATGCCCTCGACGGCACGGGGTGTATTTTGGTGCTCGAAGATACGGGCGAAAGCTCATACCGCATCGACCGGATGATGAATCAGCTCTGGCAGAGCGGTCTCTTGTCCCGTGTGTCGGCCATTGTCTATGGTGACTTTACGGCATCCTCCCACGATGACGGTGACTTTACGACCGATGAAGTGCTGGATTATTATGCTCATTTAGCCCGGGTGCCGGCTGTTAAGGGACTGCCTGTCGGCCATACTGCCGATAAGGCCTTTATCCCTTATGGAATTACGGTCTATCTTGAAGCCAATGGGACGAAAGCCTCCTTATCCTTTCAAGAATGACGTATCGTGACGAAAAGTTATAATAATAATTATGTAAAAACAATGCATATTTTATTGACAAAACATTTTAATTCAACTATAATGAATTAAAATTCAATAAAACATGAAGGTATAAGCTATTTTGAAGTATAGATTGTTTTTTCTGGGAGTGATGCATTGTGAAGACGAAAGTATTTATAGATGGACATGAGGGGACGACAGGTCTTCGGATTCATGAACGCCTGAGCCAGCGTCAGGATATCGAATTGATTCCCATAGCTGACGAAAAAAGAAAAGACCCCGATGCCATCCGTGCCTGCATGAAAGCCGCCGACATCGCCTTCCTCTGCCTTCCCGATGATGCGGCTGCCGAAGCCGTCAAACTGGCAGAAGGCTGTAAGGTTCGCCTCATCGATACGTCGACCGGGCGGCGGGTCGCCCCGGGGTGGACCTATGGATTTCCGGAACTCTCTAAGGAACAGGCCAAAGCCATTGCTGCAAGCGATTTCGTCGGCAATCCCGGCTGCCACGCCAGCGGCGCCATCTCTATTTTACAGCCCTTGACGGCGGCAGGCTTGGTACCGGCCGATTATCCGGTGACGGCCTTTTCTCTGACCGGCTACAGCGGCGGCGGTAAGAAGATGATTGCCCAATATGAAGGGGATAAAAGTGATGATCTATTCGCACCGCGCCAATACGGTCTGGGCCAGCAGCATAAACATTTGAAAGAAGTCGTTTCTATCTGCCATTTGACACAGGAACCGGTCTTTACGCCCATCGTGGACGACTATTACAGCGGCATGGAAGTGATGATTCCCTTTTTCAGCCATCTGTTGACTAAGAAGATCACGGCTAAGGATGTCTGGGAGATGTTAGCCAAGCATTATGAAGATTGCCCCTTCATCCACGTCCTCGACTTTGGGACCGACAAGGGCGGCTTTATCAGTGCTAATGCCATGAGCGGCTATGATGATATGGAAATCGTTGTAACCGGCAATGACCAGCGAATTATGGTCACGTCGTTATTCGATAACCTGGGCAAAGGCGCTTCCGGTGCAGCCATCCAGAATATGAACCTCATGATGGGCATCGACGCCACTACAGGATTACAGTTAAAACATTAGAAAGGTGGAATCAGTATGAGTCAGGTTTATGATAACTTTGGCGTACCGCAAGGATTTCAGGCTGCCGGTACGTACAGCGGATTATGCAGCAGCCGTGTGAAATTGGATGTCGCCATGATCGTAAGCCGACGAGACTGCTCCATCGTTACCGATACGCAGCAAGGCATGACGGTTCGTTCCGGAAAAATCCTGGTCCTGCACAATGGGACGGCCCTTCCCGACGGACAGCGCGGCCTTGAAATTTCAGAGGAAGTCTGTCAGGCTGTCGGCACCTGCGTCCATGAAGCTCCGGCTTCGGTGGCCCTCATTGCCAGTGGGGCTAAGGGCCAGTACTTCCGTCCGTCTCTTTTGATTCACAGCTTGAAAAATCTGACGGCCGGCCTCGATACGGATCGTGAGCCCGTAGAAGCGGTGATCGATAACGGCGGTGACGTATCGTCTGAAACGGTCTTCCTGGCAGAAAATGCAGGGGCTTTAAGCGGCATCGCGGCCGACGGAACGGCTGACTGTGACGGCTTATGCGTCATCATGACCGACGCGTCGGTCGACGGGACTATGATTGAAAAGGCCTTGATTCAGGTCAAGGACGATATGGATACGGAACATTTCACCTTCATCGTCATGGCCAATGGGGGAGCCGGCGCACAGCCGGTAGGCCATGATGCTTTGGCAGGGGGAATCGAAGCGTTACTGGTAAAATTAGGCTTTCAACATGCCTTGAAAGCGTGCAGTTAAATAGGGGGAAGACAATAGATGTTTAAAAGAAGTGATCTCGTATCGGAAGATGTAAAAGCTGTGACCAATGCTCAAAAGGCACAGATTTTGATGAATGCCCTGCCATACATCAAGAAATACAGCGGAAAAACAGTCGTCGTCAAGTACGGCGGCAATGCCATGATCAATGAAGATTTGAAACGGTCGGTCATGGGCGATATCGTCTTGTTGAATCTCATCGGCGTCAAAGTGGTTCTCGTCCACGGCGGCGGCCCGCATATCAAGTCGGCCTTGGATCAACTCGGCATTGAATCGAAGTTCATCAACGGTCTTCGGGTGACCGACGAAGCGACCATGAAGGTTGTCCAAATGGTCCTGGCCGGCCAGGTCAATAAGGATTTAGTCAATCTCATCGGATCTATCGGCGGCAAGGCTATCGGCCTCTGCGGCATCGACGACCAGATGATCAAGGTCCGCAAACAGAGCGATGAATTGGGCTATGTCGGGCGCATTACCAACGTCGACGTATCCATCATTCAAGACAACCTCGACAAGGGATACATTCCCGTCATCTCGACAATCGGAACCGATACGGACGGGCAGGCTTACAACATCAATGCCGATACGGCTGCTGCCCAGATTGCCGGGGCCCTCAATGCCGAATGTATGCTGTCCATGACCAATATCGACGGCGTCCTCAAAGACCCGTCTGATCCCGATTCACTGTTGACGGAAATCACCCTCGAACAGTCGCGGCAGTTAGAACAGGACGGCATCATCGCCGGCGGTATGATCCCCAAAGTTCAGTGCTGCACCGACGCTATCAAAGCCGGCGTCAAGCGAGTGTTCATCATCAACGGCACCGTGCCGCATGCCATCCTCATTGAAATGCTGACCGAAGAAGGTTTGGGGACGATGTTCGTCGGCCACTATTCCTTAGGAAAGTAAGGCTGTTGGGGAGAAAGGTTGTCAACCCGGATTCGGGTAAAAAGGAGATAAAAACAATGGCAGAAGATTATAAAGCTCTTGATAAAGAATATATTGTAAACGTCTATAATCGGATCGGTGCCGTCCTCGATCATGGCAAAGGAGCCACCTTATATGATGTAGACGGAAAAAAGTACATCGACCTCAGTGCCGGCATTGCCGTCAATATTTTTGGTGTCTGTGACGATGAATGGATTCAGGCCGTCGAAACACAGCTCCATAAATTGAGTCACATTTCAAACGTCTTCTACACGGAACCGCAGACCGTCCTGGCGGAAAAACTCTGCCAAAAGACGGGCATGAAGAAGGTATTCTTCTCAAACTCCGGTGCCGAAGCTAACGAATGTGCCATTAAGACGGCTCGGAAATATTCTCATGACAAATACGGTGACGGCCGCCATACGATCATCACCTTGAAAAACAGCTTCCACGGCCGTACCTTAGCGACCTTGACGGCCTGCGGCCAGGAATCACTTCATCAGGATTTCGGTCCCTTCGTCGACGGTTTCGTCTATGCCGAAGCCGACAATTTTGACGACGTGAAACACTTGTGCGAAACGAATCAGGTCTGCGCCATCATGATGGAAATGGTTCAAGGCGAAGGCGGCGTCCATCCCCTTGATAAGAATTTTGTTAAACAAGTGGCAGCCTATGCCAAGGCTCATGACATCTTGATCGTCGTCGATGAAGTCCAGACCGGGAACGGTCGTACGGGCTACCTCTATGCCTATATGGGCTACGGCATTGAACCGGATATCGTCTCGACGGCCAAGGCCATCGGAGGCGGCCTGCCCTTGGGCGTCACCCTCTTTGCCGCTTCGACAGAGAAAACCTTGACCGACCATACCCATGGCTCGACCTTTGGCGGCAACCCGATCTGCACAGCCGGCGCCATTTCCATCATCGACCGCCTGACGCCGGAATTGATGGAAGAAGTACAGAAAAAAGGTCAGTATATCAAAGAAGAACTGGAACCGTGCCAACACGTCGACCACGTCTCCGGCATGGGCCTCATGATCGGCATTGCCCTTAAGGATAAAGCCCTGAGCGACGTCGTCGAAGGCTGCGTCGAAAAAGGCGTCCTGGTCCTCACGGCCAATGGGCTGGTCCGTCTCCTGCCGCCCCTCAACATCCCTTGGGATGACTTGAAAGAAGCCGTTGCCATCGTAAAGAAGGTCATCGATAAATAATTACATCCATCGTTTTTGTAAAGCAGTCTCTGACGGGGCTGCTTTTTTGCTGAATATTGGGACGGCTCGTTGTTGTATAGGGCCGTCGTCTTGCTATTGATCGGTGAATTTCGTACAATATGGCTATACCGGTAATTGGGTAGTTTTTGAAGTCAATAAGGAAGGCCATATATGAAACATTTAAAGATAGCTTACAGTTTTGACGTACAATATTATTTTGTCGACAGCGACCGGGACATCGTGCCCATCGAAGAGACGGACTTCACCGATGTTGCCGTAGCCGTCCTGTCCGATCAGGATTTTGATTATATCGATGCCATTGAGGAGACCGGTTTCGGCATCCCTATCATGGTCATCATGCCCGGCGGCGAGAAGCTGCCCGAATCGTATATCGATAAGGTCGACGTCGTCTTTACGGAAGAAATGGTCAATAAGAGCCGCTGCATTGCCGCTGCCGAACGGTTGGCCGGCCGTTATGAACAGACGGTGCTGCCGCCGTTTTTTGCCGACCTCGTCGACTATGTCAGTGAAAAGAATACGCCTTTTGACTGCCCGGGCCACCAAGACGGCTTATTTTTTAAAAAGCATCCTGCCGGACGATATCTCTATGATTTTTATGGTCCCCATATTTTCCAGTCCGACATTTGTAATGCTGACGTTACCTTAGGCGACTTGCTCATCCATGAAGGGCCGGCCCTGGAAGCCCAGGATTTTGCGGCCGAAGTCTTCCATGCCGATAAAACCTATTTCGTCCTCAACGGTTCGTCATCGGCCAATAAGGTCGTAGCCAACGCCTTATTGGCACCGGGTGACTTAGTCCTTTACGATCGCAATAACCACAAGTCCGTTGCCATCGGGGCCCTCATTCAGGCCGGTGCTGAGCCGGTCTATTTGGAGACGGCCAGAAACCCTTATGGCTTCATCGGCGGCATCGACGACCACTGCTTTGATGAAGGATATCTGCGCCAGCTGGCAGCCGAACGGAACCCCGAAAAGGCAAAATCCAAACGGCCGTTCCGCTTGGCCGTCATCCAACTCGATACCTATGACGGCACGCTGTACAACGCCCGGTACGTCGTCGACCGCATCGGCCACCTCTGTGATTATATCCTCTTTGATTCGGCGTGGGCTGGGTACGAACAGTTTATCCCTATGCTCAAGGACTGCTCGCCCCTTCTCCTCGATTTGCATGATGACGACCCGGGCATCCTCGTCGTCCAGTCAGTCCATAAACAGCAGGCCGGTTTTTCTCAGGCTTCGCAAATCCATAAAAAGGATAATCACATCCACAACCAGACTCGGTACTGCAACCATAAGGTCTTTAACAATTCTTTTATGGCCAATGCCTCGACGAGTCCTTTTTACCCCATGTTTGCTACCATTGCCGTCAACGCCAAGATCCATGCCGGTGCCGCCGGCCGAAAGATGTGGCTGGACTGCGTGAAGCTGGGCATCGATGCCCGAAAAGATATCCTGCGCCGCTGCCATTATATCCGGCCCTTCGTCGCACCTGTCGTTCACGGAAAGCCCTGGCAGGACGGGGATACTGATGAGATGACACATGACTTGGCGTACTTTACCTTTGAGCCCGGAGCCACGTGGCATGCCTTTGAAGGCTATGGACCGGGGCAGTACCTGGTCGACCCGTGCAAGCTCTTACTTACGACGCCCGGAATCGATGCCGAATCGGGTGCCTATGAAGATTTTGGCATTCATGCCAATATCCTGGCGACGTACCTGAGAGGGAATGGTGTCATTCCGGAAAAATGCGACTTAAATTCGATTTTATTCCTTTTGACACCGGCCGAAAATAAGAACAAGATGCGGCTCCTCGTATCCCAATTGGTCCGCTTTGAACGTTTCGTCGATCACGACGTCCCCATGCAGGAAGTCCTCCTCGGCGTCTACAATTCCCATCCTGACCGCTATGCCGGCTATACGATTCGCCAGCTTTGTCAGGAAATGCACGATTTTTATAAATCCCATCATGTAAAAGATTTACAGAAAAAACTGTTCCGTCGGGAATACTTCCCGGAATATGTCATGAGTCCTCAAGAAGCCCATCATGCCTTCGTCCGCGGACAGGGCGAATTGGTTTCCTTGGACAACATCGAAGGCCGCATCGCCCTTGAAGGTGCCCTTCCGTATCCGCCGGGCGTCCTCTGTGTCGTCCCGGGTGAACGCTGGTCAAAGACGGCTGTTCAGTATTTCAAGGCCCTCGAAGAAGGTTTGAACGAACTGCCCGGGTTTGCTTCGGAAATTCAAGGCGTCTATTTGGAAAAAGAAGACGATGGCCGCATCCACGCCTATGGTTACGTCCTAAAAGAATAAGCTTGTACATGAAAAAAACACGATTTCTTCCTTAAGCAGGAGAAATCGTGTTTTTGATTGATTATCTTACAGTAGGTTTTTGACGGCATCGGAGATTCGTTTGGCGATGTCCGGATTGTTCATGGTGTAGACGTGGATACCGTCGACGCCGTTGGCCAGAAGGTCGGCGATTTGGTCGATGGCATAGGTGATGCCGATATCGTACATGGCGTCGGGTTTATCGCTGTATTTGGCAATGGCTCGCTGGAATTTGATGGGCAGGGTGGCGCCGCACATGGCAATCATGTTTTCGATTTGGCGCTTATTGGTGACGGGCATGATGCCGGCTTCGATGGGAACCTTGATACCGGCGATTTCACAGCGTTCTAGGAAGCGGTAAAATACGGCATTGTCAAAAAACATTTGAGAAATCAGTTCGCTGGCCCCGGCATCGACTTTGGTCTTTAAGTTGCGGATGTCGGCGGCTACGGTCTTGGCCTCAGCATGGCCTTCGGGATAGCAGGCACCGATGATGTTGAACTCCGGAGCCTTTTCTTTGATGAAGGCGATGAGGTCGCTGGCGTGTTCGAAGCGATGCGTTCGTTCTCTTCCCGGCGTTTCGTCGCCGCGAAGGGCCAGGATGTTTTCGATGCCTCGAGCCTTCAGCTCCTGCAATGTTTTAAGTGCATCTTCTTCGGTCAGATAGATGCAGGGCATGTGGGCTACTGTTTCACAGCCCAGGTTTTTTATGTATGTTGCGACTTCCGTTGTGCGGTTGCCGCCGTTGCCGCCGGCTCCGCAGGTCACGCTGATGAAGTCCGGATGGATCTTGCTCAGTTCATCGAGTGTCGGGTAGACGGTTTCGATGGGCGTATCTCGCTTTGGCGGGAAAACTTCGAACGAAAAGACCGTCTTTTTTGCAAAAAGCTCATGAGTATGCATACATTAATTTCCCCCTCAGATCATAAGAAGATAAAGGGCTGCCCCATAGAGGCAGCCTCTTTTCTATATCTTTATTATATTGAAGATTTTGTTGCCTGTCTATTAGAAACTCGGTAAGATAGCGCCTTGGTACTTGTCTTCGATGAATTTCTTGACTTCCGGAGACTGGAGGGCTTTGACGAGCTTCTGGATTTCCGGACGGTTTTCGTCGCCGTCACGGACGACGAGGACGTTCGCATAGGGCGAATCCTTCGGTTCCAGGAAGAGGGCGTCCTTCAAAGGATTGAGACCGGCTTCCATAGCGAAGTTGGTGTTGATGAGGGCGATGTCGACGTCGTCGATGGAGCGGGGAATCTGAGCTGCTTCGAGTTCGACGAACTGGAGGTTTTTATCGTTCTTTACAACGTCCTGGACGGTGGAGGTGATGTTGCCGCCGTCTTTAAGGGTGATGAGACCGGCACTCTGAAGGATGAGGAGGGCACGGCCGCCGTTGGTCGGGTCGTTAGGGATGGCGACTTTCGCGCCGTTTGCAAGATCTTTCAGATCTTTAATTTTGCGGGAGTAAATGCCCATGGGTTCGACATGGATTTTGGCGATGGCTTTTAATTTGGTGCCGTGTTCGCTGTTGAATTTATCGAGGTACGGCGTGTGCTGGAAGAAGTTGGCATCCAGTTCCTTATCATTCAAAGCCAGGTTCGGTTTGACGTAGTCCGTGAATTCGACGACCTTGAGGTCGACCCCTTCTTTGGCCAAGAGCGGTTTGATTTCGTTGAGGATTTCAGCGTGGGGAACGGGGGTTGCGCCGACGGTGACGGTGACATTCTTGTCGGACGATGCCGTCGTCTGGGAATCACTGCCGCAGCCGGCGGCTAAGAATGCAACGGCCATCAGGGCCGCAGCGGCGAGAATGGAAAGTTTTTTGAAATTTTTCATGAGTTATGCCTCCTGTTAATAGAATAGTCAGACCTTTTTGCTTCGCCATTATCCATGAAAAAAAGCCTCTTCCCGAAAGAGAAAGAGGCTTGGTCTTGGTTCTTTATCTCTCGGAATAGTTTCCGCAGGAATTAGCACCGTGTTATCGGTTGCCGGGCTTCATAGGGCCAGTCCCTCCGCCGCTCTGGATAAATGTCGTTTCAATTGTCTTGTGTAATAGTTTACCATGAATGGGCAATTTGTCAATATGAAAATACTCGATAATCGGTGTCAATTTAAAATAATACGGTGCGAAAAAATTATCTTTTAAATGGGAAACCTGTTTCGAGGTTCTTCTATCTTGACAAGAGCCCATTGCCATTATATAATCTAAAGCAAATCATAAATGTTGTCGATGAACGAAACGAGTATATCCGATTGTGGCAGCTACAGCGAGCCGATGGCAGTGGAAGTTCGGCGCAGACCGGCGGATAGAATGGATTCGGGAGATGCGGCCTGAACGGTGACCAGTAGGGTGCGACGGTGTATTTCCACCGCTATCAAAGAAACGTGTATCGCCGTGAGGCCGTACATGTAGAGCTGGACTTACTGAGTCAATTTGGGTGGTACCGCGGAAGAATCTGAACCTTTCGTCCCTTTATAGGGATGGAAAGGTTTTTTTATTGTCTTCAAAGAGAAGGGGAGAGAAAGATGCTGGAAATGAAGGATGTCAGTTTCAATTACGGTAGCGGTGTTCCCGTATTGGAAGGTGTAAATGTGCAAATCGGTGAAGGTGAGTTCATCGGCCTCGGCGGCCGCAACGGCTGCGGGAAAACGACGGTGACCCGCCTGCTCATGGGTCTTGAAAAGCCCGTTTCCGGTGAAATCGTATATAACGGCAAGGTCATAAACGGTGACGATGCTTCCGTTCGCAGCCATTTTATCGGTTACGTGTTCCAGCGGCCGGAACGGCAGATGTTTCGGCCGACGGTTCGGGAAGAAGTGGCCTATGGACCGAAGCAGCTGGGCATGAGTGAGTCCGAAATCCAAGAAGCTGTTGAGGAAGCCTTGAAGGCGACGCAGCTGACGGAGCTTGCCGAATCGTATCCGCCCAACCTCAATCGCGGTGAAAAACAGCGGGTTGCCATCGCCTCGGCCATTGCCATGCATACGCAGTATCTCATCCTCGATGAACCGACGAGCGGTCAGGACAGCGAAGATAAGGAGCAGCTCATGGAACTTTTGAGCGAACTTCATCAAAAGGGCATGACCATCCTCATCATCAGTCATGACATGGATATTTTTGCAGAATACTGTCAACGGGTCATCGTCATCGGCAATCATACCAAGGCCTTTGACGGGACGCCGGAAGAACTGTTTACGAAACGCCCTGACCTGTATGATTTGGGCCTGAGCCGGCCCGACGCCGTCGCCTTGTCCATGGCGGCACCGGATTTTCCTTATTGTAAATCGATGAAAGAATTTACGGCAGCCATGCTGGAAAGAATAGGAGGTACGAAATGATGATGAAAAAATTTGTTCCCGTTACGAAATTAATCGGTACCTTTGCCTTTTCTTTTTGGGCTCTGGTCATGCATACGCCCCTTCCTTTAGTCGGTTTGGTCGTCATTGAACTCATTCTCTTGGGGCTGTGCGGCAGCTTATCCCGCAATATCAAGGCCGTATTCAGCCTGATCATTTTCGCCGTCTTCTTGGCCGTCGTCCAGCTCCTCGGCGGCGGATCGATGGAATCGGCCTACGTCACGGGCCTTCGCATGCTGGCTATGACCATCGTTTTCATCATCTTGCTGACGACGACGCGCCTCCAGGATTTGACGGCAGCCTTGGTCAAGCAGATTAAGATCCCTTATGAATACGCCTTCATGTTTACGGCGGCCCTGCGCTTCGTGCCGGACTTCATCGCGGAAAGTCAGGCCGTTCAGGAAGCCCAGGCCTGCCGGGGCCTTTCGACGAAGGGCAATGTTTTTAAGAAAGTCATCAACTACATGAGTGTCGTCCAGCCGCTCATGCTGAAGTCCCTGGGCCGGTCGGAAACGATGGCTCTCAGCTTGGAACTGCGCGGCTTTGGCAGTCATGAACACAGTTTTATGAGCAACGTTCAGCCAAAAGGACGCGATTACATCGTTATTTTTGTCATGTTGGCCTTGAGCTGCGGTATCGTTTACTTGCGGATGCAGGGTATGGTATAGGAGGGGAACTCGATGAAACAAGTAGCAGATATTTCTAAATTAGAATTTCATCACCGTCAGGGCGGTCAGTTCCGCTGGATTACCATTACGACGCTGATGCTGGCCATCGGCACGATCTTGCACCTCGTATCGCCAAGCGTCGGCGGCGTTACGCCGAACTGGACGATTGCTACCTACTGCGTCGCCATTTGTTTGACCAAGCCGAGTTATAAACAGGCTCTCGGCATCGGCCTCGTCGCTGCCTTGGTAAATGTTCTGACGTCGAAATCGGGCTTTCCCTATGGCAACCTTATCAGTGAACCCGTCGGGGCCCTTACCTGTGCCTTTATCGTCAAGAACCTGGCCTTCATCAAAGTGAAAGGCCATTCCTGCTTGCCTGTCCTGACCGGCTTTGCCGCTACCTGCATGAGCGGCGGTGCCTTCGTCACTATTTTAAAATTCGTCATGGATCTTCCGAACGTCGTCTATTTTACAGCCATGCTGCCTTTAGTCGTCGTCATCGGTGCTTTGAATGCCATCGTCACGCCGATTATGTATTTTCCGGCCCTGCGCCTCTTCGTATCGCGAGGCATCCTCGATTCTCTCGAAGAACAGGAAGTGGCTTCCGATCACAGCATGTATGACTTGAAGCCCGCTCAAGAAGGCCTCATTTCCATGGAACACCTTTCTTATATCTATAATAAACAGAAGACGCCGGTCCTCGATGATGTCAATCTGACGGTCCGTGAAGGTGACTTCCTGGTCATTACCGGCGAAAGCGGCAGCGGCAAAAGTTCGTTGTGCATGGCTATGACCGGCGCCATTCCTCATTATTTCGGCGGCGTCATGAAGGGCATGGTCTATGTCAACGGACAGGCGACGACGCAGACGACGATTTCGAAACTCGCGGCCCGCGTTGGAGCCATGCTCGATGATTACGACAGCCAGTTGGTCGCCATGACTGTTGAAGAAGAAATCGCCTTCAGCCTGGAAAACCAGGGCGTTGCTCCGGATAAGATCGATCAGGCCGTCACGGAAGCACTGGAAAAAGTCCACATGCTGCCTTATCGCCAGCGTCCCCTGACCAAGCTGTCCGGCGGCCAGCGTCAGCGTCTGGTCATTGCCGACGTCTTGGCGACTAACCCCGACATCCTGGTCTTTGATGAACCGACGTCGGCCTTGGACCCGGAAGGGACCCACGAGTTCTATGAATTGATTCACGATTTGAATGTAACCTACGGCCATACGATCGTCGTCGTCGAACATACGCTGGAAGCGGCCCTTCCTTACGCTAACCGGTTGGTTCTCATCGACCACGGCCACATCCTCAGTGATGCCGATGTTGAAACGACGCTGCGCTATATGTACAATCATGATATTTATGCCAGTGCCATTCCGAAGATGTTTGCCTGCCAGATGGATCTTGAAAAAGCCGGCTGCCGCTTCGATGCGCCGTGGCTTTCGACGGAAACGGCCGTAGCCGCTGTTCAAAAGGGGATCCGGTCATGAAAATCCTCTGTTTAGGCGACAGCCTGACCTATGGCTACGATGTGCTTCCGGGAGAGCGGTGGACGACCTTGGTGGCTGCAGACGGAAAGATTCAGATCGATAACCGGGGACAATGCGGCGACACGACGGCCGGCATGGTCTTTCGCCTGCACCAGCTTGACCTCGTCGGCTACGATGCTTTCTTCATCATGGGAGGGTCCAACGATATCCTCCTCGATAAGGACTTTTCCTCCGTCTGCCGCAATATAGAAACCTTGGTTTCGCTGTTAAAATCCCAGGAGGAACCGGTGTATATCGGCATTCCTCCTTTGACGAAGCCGGAAAGTGCCTACTATGGCTGGCAGGATGCCGGCGATGTGAATCGGCACAATGAGATGCTCCGCCGCTACAGTCAGTGGCTTTTGGATTATAGTGCCAATACGGGCTGCACGGCTATCGACTTTTATCAGGCTTTGCAGGATGGCGAAGGAACATCCGGGAAAAATCTCTATGCTGACGGCGTTCATCCCAATGCCGAAGGATACGCCGTATTTGCCCAAGAAGCGTTGAGAGTATTTCTGGCAAAGGCTTAAAAGCTACGGTTCCTTTACTATTTCATTAATTCTGTCAAAAAAATCCCACGGCCTTTCTGGTGTTATGAGAGGCCGTGGGATTTTTGTGTATCTTAATGAGTTACGCTAGGCTGGGTGCCGGTGTAACCTGCCGTATTTGTTAGTGTATCGAGGTGTACATCTTCTTTTACCGTGCCGTTTACCTTATATTTCAAGGTCAGGACCAAGAGGCCGGCGCTGAACATGAAGAGGGCCATTAAGTAGTAGCCCATGGCGAAGCTTCCGGTTTGAGCCTGGACCCAGGCCATCATATTGGGGCCGAACATGCCGCCCAGGTTGCCGCAGGAATTGATGAGGGCGATGGAGCCGGCAGCGGCCGGACCGGAGAGGAAGGTCGTCGGGATGGTCCACCAGACGCCCATGGAAGCGTGGATGCCGATAGCGGAGAGGCAGATGAGAAACAGGGCGACGCCCATGTTGTGCGCAAAGGGGGACAGGCCGAGTCCGACGGCACCGACCGTGAGAGCCGCGAAGACGTGCCATACCTTATCGCCGGTAACGGTTGCCGTATGGCCGATGATCAACTGAACGACGAGGGCCGCTGCCATAGGGATGGCGATGGCACCGCCGATGAGGGACGTCGACCAGCCGGAGAGATTTTTCAGGACTGTCGGCATCCAGAAGTAGAAGCCCCAGAATCCGACGACCCAAAGGAAGTAGATGAAGCAGAGTTTTAAGACTTTAGCATCGGTAAAGGCTTGGAGGACGGTATACTTTTTCACGTGCTGCATGGCTCTCTGTTCTTGTTCATACATGGTCGTCAGGTATTCTTTTTCAGCGTCTGTCAGCCAATGGACTTGGTCCGGACGGTCCTTGACGGCCAGTAAGAAATAGAAGGCAAAGATGAGGGCCGGAATCGATTCAAGGATGAACAGTTCCTGCCAGCCTAAGAGACCGAAGAAAGAGTGTTCCAAAAGGACGCCGGCGATGGGGGCGCCGACGATGGTCGAAAGAAGGAGCGAGGTCAGCATGAGAGACGTTGCCCGGGACCGTTCAGCGGCTGTGAACCAGCGGGGGAATAAGAGCGAATAAATGACCGGATACAGACTGGCTTCCGAGGCACCTAAGAGGAAGCGGCAGAGGTAGAATTGCCACTGCGTCGTAACGAAGGCCATACAAAGGCTGACGGCACCCCAGGTAAACATGATGCGGGCAATCCATTTCGACGCTGAGAATTTAGCGGCAAAGAGGGAACCGGGGATTTCCAGCAGCAGGTAACCGGCGAAGAAAATGCCGGCGCCAAAGCCGTATACTTCAGGGGTCAGCCAGCCCAGGGTCTGGGTCATGGTCAGTTTGGCGTAGGAAATATTGACGCGGTCGATGCAGGCAATAATCGAAACGAGAAAGACCGGTAAAATAATGCGCAGATCTCTCCGCCGTTTAAGACTGTCGAAATTGATGTTTTCCATGATGCATTCCTCCTAATGATAAGTTAGATTGTCATAAGATAAACATGAAATAAAAAAACTCCCGCCCCACTAAAGGGACGGAAGTTTTATCCGCGGTACCACCCGATATTCCTTGCCAAAAGACGCAAGGCTCTTTGTAACGTACTATCATACGCATTTCCTGTAACGTGGATCAGACGGTGCAGTTTACTCATTTCAACTGCAATCCTCAGAGATGATTTTCCAAGCTTCCTCCGGCTGCCGGCTTTCACCATACCCGGCTCGCTGTGTGCTTTTGCAAAGCTGTACTCTTTCTCGTCATCGAATGTCAATATATCGTGTTTAAGTTATGCACATTATCATAGACCTGTGTAAAAGGTTTGTCAAGGATGAAAACGAAAAAAATAAGGGGATGGGCATTTTTTCAATAAAAAAGGACTATCGAGTGACGATAGTCCTTTGAATTTGGTGGAGATGAGGAGAGTCGAACTCCTGTCCGTAAATGCTGCCCCATGAACTTCTCCGAGCGCAGACCTTGTTAGTATCTTAAACCGTTTTCGTACAAGGACAAACTAGACGATTCCAGCCTGTGAGTTTCCCGACACGGTTGCCAGGCAAAACCATGTGGTATCCCGCTAAGTGACGTCTGCAAACTGCCCGCAGGATTAGCAGCAAGAGACGTTAGCCGCCCTTAGGCAGCTAAAGCAAAATTGTTTTCTTTTGCGTTTAATTTAAAAGGTTCACCGATTTACGGGCAGATGAAACCCCGGCTCGCTATCCATGATACAACCATCCACGTCGAAACCTTTACATCCCCATGGATGGAGAACCCCCATAGAGATTCAAATTAAGTATAACATATATTTTACAAATTGCCAACTGGTCTTCAACGGGTCTTATGATATAATAGTAGCGACGATGGGGCATCTCCCTTTTTCTGATAGTGCCTCTCATCGAACGGACTCGCAGCAGAGTCGTAAGAAGGTGTCATGTACATGTTGTATCTTATTAAATGGATTTACGCTTGGATTTTGCCCATAGGCAGTATAGTATTGGCCTTTATGATTTTGACGGCCTGGCTCTTTCGAAAGAAGGCGAGCGGCCGGTGGGCCATGCTGGTCATTACGGCCGTCTTCTACCTGTTGTCGACGGAGCCTGTTGCGGACATCCTCATCCAACCTTTGGAAAGGGCCTATGAACAACCGTCCCTGGAAGCTCTCGACGGCGACGTCATCATCGTACTCGGCGGCGGCTCCCGTGCCGGTGTCCCTGATGTCGACGGCACCGGCCAAGTCGGAAGTGCGGCGGCCAACCGATTCTTGACGGCCCTTCGCTTGGAAAAAGCAAAGAATCTGCCCATCCTGTTATCCGGTGGAACCGTCCTTGAAGGTGAGGCCAATGAATCGCAGATTGAAAAGCGGATGCTCCTGTCCCTTGGCGTTCCCGAACCACGAATTTTTATGGACGATAAAAGTCGAAATACGGCGGAGAACGCCGCTTTCTCTAAAGAAATTTGCCGTCAGCAGGGCTGGAAGAAGCCCATCGTCGTGACCAGCGCCTTCCATATGCCGCGGGCAGCTCGGTTCTTCAGCCGTGAAGGAATGGACTTCATTCCCTATCCGTCTGACTACCGCAGCAATATGCATCCTATTTGGTCGCCCTATACTGTCGTGCCGCAATCGGCCTATCTCCTCAATTCCTGTTTGGCCATCAAGGAATACGTCGGCATCGCTGCCGCATCTTTGGGAATGCAATAAATTGGGACGTAAAGCGTCCATGGTATTGCAAAATTCGGCCCGATGTGGCATACTTACATTGTAAGTAGCAAGGCCTTTAAGTTCTTAGAATTATATACAAAAGTTATTTTCGTTTTTAAAAGGAGTGTATCGACAATGATTAAAGTTGGTATTAATGGTTTCGGTCGTATTGGTCGTTTTGTTTTCCGCGCAGCTCAGACTCGCGATGATATTGAAATCGTAGGCATCAACGACCTCGGCCCGGTTGAATACCTGGCATACATGCTCAAATACGACACCATGCATGGTCGCTTCGATGGCACGATTGAAGTTGACGCCAAAAATAGCCAGCTCATCGTCAACGGCAAAAAAATCCGCGTAACGGCTGAAATGGATCCGGCTAACCTCAAATGGGACGAAGTCGGCGCTGAATATGTCGTTGAATCGACTGGTCGTTTCCTCACGATGGACCTCGCTGAAAAACACTTGGCAGCAGGTGCTAAATATGTTGTTCTCTCCGCTCCTTCCAAACAGGGTGAAGACGGTCGTCAGGCAGACATGTTCGTTTGCGGCGTTAACACCGACACATACAAAGGCCAGACCATCGTCTCCAACGCATCTTGCACGACGAACTGCCTGGCTCCGATTGCTAAAGTCCTCAACGATGCTTTCGGCATCAAAGACGGCCTCATGACGACCGTTCACTCCACGACGGCTACTCAGAAAACCGTTGACGGTCCTTCCATGAAAGACTGGCGCGGCGGCCGTGCAGCTGCCGGCAACATCATTCCGTCCAGCACGGGTGCTGCTAAAGCTGTAGGCAAAGTCATTCCTGAATTGAATGGCAAATTGACCGGTATGTCCATGCGTGTTCCGACCCTCGACGTTTCTGTCGTCGACCTCACGGTTAACCTCGCAAAACCGGCTACGTACGATGAAATCTGCGCAGCTATGAAAAAAGCTTCCGAAGGCGAATTGAAAGGCATCCTCGGCTACACTGAAGAAGACGTCGTTTCTTCCGACTTCCTCGGTTGCCCGCTTACCTCTATCTTCGATGCTAAAGCAGGTATCGCCCTTACGGATACTTTCGTTAAAGTTGTTTCCTGGTACGACAATGAAATCGGTTACTCCAACAAGGTCCTCAACCTCATTGCCGTAATGAACGATTACAACAGCAAACACTAATTTGTAGCGACGCATTTCCCAACGGGTAAACAGCCTCCCGTTACAAATCAGATTGAAACATCGAAAAGCGCTGAAAGGGGCTGTCGCTGCGGCGACAGCCCCTTTTGTTTTTCTTTACTACAAAAAGGAGTAAAACACTACAATGGCAAACAAAAAACCAGTAATGTTAATCATCATGGATGGTTTTGGCTGCAGCGATATCCAAAAAGATAATGCCGTAGCCCAGGCGAACCTCAAGGTTTTGCCGAAACTTTGGGAAGAATATCCCCATTCCTTCCTCGGTGCTTCTGGTGAAGATGTCGGCTTGCCGGACGGCCAGATCGGCAACTCCGAAGTCGGCCACCTCAATATCGGTGCCGGCCGCATCGTCTATCAGGCTTTAACCAAAATCACGAAAGACATCAAAGAAGGTCCCTTCTTTGAAAAACCGGCCCTGGTCGGTGCCATGGAAAACGCTAAGAAAAACGATTCAGCCCTCCATTTATTGGGCCTCGTCTCTCCCGGCGGTGTTCACAGCAGTGAACAGCACCTCTTTGGCCTTCTTGAAATGGCCAAACGTTTTGGCTTGAAAAAAGTCTATGTCCATGCCTTCCTCGACGGCCGCGACGTATTGCCCCGCAGTGCCGGCGAATTCTTGAAGGAACTTGAAGATAAATGCGCCGAACTCGGCGTCGGCGAAATCGCCACCATCAGCGGTCGTTATTACGCCATGGACCGCGATAAACGCTGGGAACGCGTTGAAAAAGCTTACGATGCCGTAGCCTTGGCAGAAGGACCGCAGGAACCAGATGCAGCCACGTGCTTGAAACATTCTTATGAAGCCGACGTTTCCGATGAATTCGTCGTCCCGACGGTCATCCGTAAACATCCCGTTGAAGATGGGGACAGCGTCGTCTTCTTCAACTTCCGCCCTGACCGGGCTCGTCAGCTGACGACGGCTTTCGTCGTTCCTGACTTTGCTGAATTCCCGCGTCCGAAAAAATTGGACGTATACTTTGCGACCATGACCCGCTACGAAGATGACCTTCCGGCCCATGTCGTATACGACAAAGAACGGATTCCCCATACCTTGGGTGAAGTCCTGGCCAAAGCCGGCAAGACCCAGCTTCGCATTGCAGAAACGGAAAAATACGCTCACGTCACGTATTTCTTCAACGGCGGCGAAGAAGAACCGAACAAGGGCGAAGACCGTATCTTGGTACCGTCCCCGAAGGTTGCAACCTATGACCTGCAGCCGGAAATGAATGCTCCTATCGTTACGGAAAAAGTCATCGAACAGATCAAGGCCGATAAATACGATATGATCATGCTCAACTTCGCTAATGCCGATATGGTTGGTCACACCGGTGTTTTTGAAGCGGCTGTCAAAGCCGTTGAAACGGTGGATACCTGCGTCGGCAAAATCGTCGAAGCCCTCCATGCTGTCGACGGCCAGCTGCTCATCATTGCGGACCACGGCAATGCGGAAAAAATGGCTGATCCCGAAACGGGCAGCCCTTATACGGCTCATACGACCAATCATGTACCGTGCATCTTGGTCAGTGAAGAACACAAAAATGTTCATCTCCACGACGGCATCTTAGCCGATGTCGCTCCGACGATGCTGACCTTGGCCGGCATGGATATTCCGAGTGAAATGACAGGCAAAAGCCTGATTGATCAGTGATGATCTCCGTCGTTCTGCCGCATTTCGAAGGGAGAGAGTAAGATGGAACAAGATACGCTGAGTATCTTTCAAAAAATAGCTCCCGATGTTATGGGGACCATTAAGGAACGATATTTACTGTTACGGCATATTGCCGACGCCGAACCTGTCGGGCGCCGGACCTTAGCAGGCCTTTCCGGCCTTTCTGAACGCGTCGTCCGGTCTCATGTCGACGTTCTGCGCCGCAGCGGCATCGTCCGCTTTACGACCTTGGGCATTGCCATGGAGCCTGAAGGAAAGCGGCTCATGCCGGATCTCTTGGAATGCTTTCTGCGTCTCAATAACCTCGACGATATCCAGCGTCAGATACGGCAGAAGCTGGGTCTGAAGAATGTCTACATCGTTCCCGGCGACAGCGACAGTGATAAGACGGCGAAGGAAGAATTAGGGCGCCGCGGTGCCCTGCTCTTAAACGATCTCTTTGGCAGCGTCGACACCGTCGCCATCAGTGGCGGATCGACCATGGCTGAAGTGGCCCGGATGCTGCCGGAATGCCTGGCAAATGTCACCATTTTGCCGGCTCGGGGCAGCATGGGGAACCACGTCGAAGTACAGGCCAACTACATTGCTGCCAATGTCGCTGCCAAGACACACAGTTCATACCGTATGATTCATATTCCCGAAGGACTCAGTGATTCTGCCTTGCAGATGATGCTGAAGGCCGACCGCCAGACCCAGGAAAACGTCGCCATGACCGCTCGGGCACAGGTCGTCATCTTCGGCATTGGCCGTGCCGACCGCATGGCCCGAAAGAGGGGAATGACGACACTCCAGCGCGATGCCCTGCACAGCCTCGGTGCCTGTGGGGAATCGCTGGGCTGCTACTGCGGCCTCGACGGCAAGATTTTGTACGGGACGAATAATATCGGCATTTCTCTGCGAGAAATTAAATATCACCCTCACGTCATCGCCGTAGCCGGCGGTGCCAGCAAAGCTGAAGCCATTGTCGGCGTCATGCGGGCCTGCCATACGGGAACGCTGGTCACCGATGAAGGGGCGGCTGAAAAAATCATACAACTGCTTTAATTAGAGGAGGAACCTATTCATGAAAAAAACAATCACCGACGTCAATGTCGAAAACAAACGCGTTTTTGTCCGTGCAGACTTTAACGTACCTCTTGACGAAAACTGCAACATCACCGACGATACGCGTATCCAGAAGACGCTGCCGACGATTAAATACTTGCTCGAACATAATGCGGCTGTCATCTTGTCCAGCCATCTTGGCCGTCCGAAGGGACAGGTTGTCGAAAAATATTCCTTGAAACCGGTCGCCAAACGCCTGTCTGAACTCCTCGGCGTCGACGTCAAATTCGCTCCCGACTGCGTCGGTGCTGAAACGAAAGCCATGGCCGATGCTCTCAAACCGGGCGAAGTTCTCCTCTTGGAAAACCTCCGCTTCCACAAGGAAGAAGAAAAGAACGGCGAAGACTTCGCTCGTCAGCTCGCTTCCTTGGCTGAAGTAGGCATCAACGATGCTTTCGGCTGCTGCCATCGCGCTCACGCTTCCGTAGCCGGCATCACTCAGTTCCTGCCCATGGCTTCGGGCTTCCTCCTCGAAAAAGAAATCCGCTTTATCGGAGGCGCTGTCGATAACCCGGCTCATCCTTTCGCAGCCATCATCGGCGGTGCTAAGGTATCCGATAAGATCGAAGTTATTTCCAACCTCCTGCCGAAAGTCGATCTCATGATCATTGGCGGCGGCATGGCTAATACCTTCTTGGCCGCTCAGGGCTATGGCATCGGCAAATCCCTTGTCGAAGCCGATAAAATCGACTTGGCCAAAGAACTCATCGCTCAGGCTAAAGAACAGGGGACGAAACTGCTCCTGCCGGTCGACGTCATGGTCGCAGCTGAATTCAAAAACGATGCCGATCACAAAGTCGTCTCCGTCGATGCCGTTCCGGCCGATTGGATGATCCTCGACGTCGGCACCAAGACCCAGGAACTCTTTGCCAAAGAATTGGCTTCCATGAAACTCATCGTTTGGAATGGTCCCATGGGCGTATTTGAAATGGAAAACTACGCCAAGGGTACGGAAGCCGTTGCCAAGGCCGTTGCTGATTCCGACGCTGTTTCCATCGTCGGCGGCGGTGACTCCGTTTCGGCAGTCAACAAAACCGGTCTGGCTGACAAAATCAGCCACATCTCGACGGGCGGCGGTGCTTCCCTCGAATACCTCGAAGGCAAACAGCTTCCGGGCGTCGTTGCTTTAAGCGATAAATAAGTCGTTTCGTACTATTTCATATACATACGCCGGATGCCCGGAATTCCCGCTGTCATGACGGACTGCTCCGAAGAGACTGGGACCGGGCAGATCTGGCCAAGGAGGAAAATTTATTATGCGTAAAACTATTATTGCCGGTAACTGGAAAATGAATCATTTAGGCGCTGACGCCAAGGCTACGATTCAGGGCCTCGTTGAAAAAATGCCCAAAGACGTAAAAGCTGAAGTCGTCATTGCCCCTGTTTTCCCGTACCTTTCGACGGCTGTTGAAATGACTAAGGGCACGGCCATCCATGTCGCTGCTCAGAATATGCATTGGGAAGAAAAGGGCGCCTTCACGGGCGAAGTTTCGCCGGCCATGCTCGTCGATATCGGCGTAACACACGTCATCCTCGGTCATTCGGAACGCCGGACCTACTTCAATGAAACCGATGAAACGGTCAACAAGAAGACGAAAGCAGCCCTCGCTCACAACTTGACACCGATCGTTTGCTGCGGCGAAACGCTGGAACAGCGCGAAGAAGGCATCATGCAGTCTTGGATCGAAGGCCAGATTGAAAATGCCCTCAAAGGCATTTCTGAAGCCGACATCAAGAAAGTTGTCATCGCTTATGAACCGATCTGGGCTATCGGCACGGGTAAGACGGCCAGCGCTGCTCAGGCTGAAGAAGTCTGCGCCATTATCCGCAAAAAATTAGCTGCTCTCTACAGCGCAGCTGCAGCTGAAGACGTATCCGTCCTCTACGGCGGCAGCGTCAAAGGCGGCAACGTCGCTGAACTGACCGGTTCTGCCGACATTGACGGCGGCCTCGTTGGCGGCGCCAGCCTCAAAGCCGATGACTTCTTAGCCATCATCAACAATGCCGTTGTAAAATAAATTGAACTCCATTTTCCCCCGCACCTCTCTTAGCACTCGTGCGGGGGTTTTTCTGTCTGTGGCCGGACTTTTGCATGACCGCCCCTACTTTGGTACAATAAAGACTAGATGATGAAGGAGGTATTCATTTGAAATATATTTTATACGTCTTTTCCTTTTTGTGTATGGCCATCGGCGGCGGGGCTTGGTTCTTTTACGGACGAGCAGTGGGAGCTGTCGGCATCATCCTGTCCCTCTATATTCTCTATCGACTGGAACGGCAGCCGCGCCAACTGGCATTGAAACTGACACGACGCAAGGGCAAGTCAGCCGGCCAATATGGTACATCTTTTGAAAAAGCCGTAGCTGATTTTAACCGCATGGAAGGCGAACGGTGGGGCTTGACCGACCCGGACCTTCAAGCGACGACCGCCAATATGCAGCATATTGCCCGCAATCTCCTCTACTATTTGAAACAATATCCGGAACGGATTCCCTTGGCCGAGCCTTTTATTAACTATTACCAGGACCGGGCCGTCTTTTTAGTTCACAAATATAAGCAGCTCACCGTGACCGGTCTTAAGACGCAGAAGGTGGTTGCGACAAAGAAAAAGGTAAGGGACTTGCTCCTTCAGATGGATGCGGCCTATGAAAATCAATTTACGGAAGTCCTCCAGGGAGAACTGCAGGTCATTGATGGAGAAGTTGTGGCCATGACCCGCAATTTAGAAAATCGGGGAGTCTATCGCGACCCCGGTACCGGATCGAGCAGGGGCAGACAAAATGCCTTTTTACGGTGGAAACAATGAGCTTCCAATCGCTTCGATGCCTATACGGACGGAACCTTTTCATCCATTACGCCGGAACTGCGCCATAAGATCAATGAAGAACGGCTGATTACGGCAGCTCTGGCCTTCTTTTTAGGTTCCTTCGGCATTCATCATTTTTATATGAAGCGAAATACCCGAGGCTATGTGTATGCCTTATTTTGCTGGACCTTCATCCCGGGATTTTTGGGAATTATCGAAGGAATGCGCTTTGCGAATATGACGACCGATGAATTTTATTACGCCTCGTACCTGCACAAATACCGAGCATAATTGACAATACTTTACAAAACATGTAATTGTGAAAACTATGTGTAAAATATATAGAGAAAAAGCATAGAATATGTTACTATCAGACGAGAGGGGCTAACTGTTCAGGCAGTATGCGAGTTTTTTTGATATGGAGTATCTAGCGTTTCTTGGAAATTTTTAGTTAAAAGGAGAACTCATGATACAAAAATACTTTTCCTACACCGGACGACTTAACAGACTGCGCTATTTTCTCAGAATTCTCGTCGTTATGATTCTTGCTTCCGTTTTAGGGACCTTATTGGCGCAAATTACTCCCTATTTGGCTTATCCTGTATCGGCGATTGCCACCGTCAGTGCCGTTATGCTGGGAATCCGACGCTGCCACGATCTCGACCGAAGCGGTTGGTTTTACTTATTGATGTTCATCCCTATCATCGATTTCTTCGTGGCCCTGTACTTGCTGTTTGCGGCAGGGACACCCGGTCCGAATCAATACGGAGCCGATCCCCTCGACAGTCAATTTGCCGGCTGATAAAGAAGCTTTCAGCAATTTATTCATGACATCTAATCTGTATCATCCATATCGATATCCATGGTGCCTTAGTCCCTGACAACCAATTTGAGCTGTGAAGATAAACGCACAGAGACTGTGAAGTATCCGGCCTTTATGCGCTATTCAGACCGTAGCTGCCTTTGTTGCTGCTACGGTTTTTGTGTTCAGAGAGTTGGCATTTCGTGCAAGTATACTTTATGATAGAATCATAGGGAGCATACGTTGGAAAAAGTCTTTTGAGATGAAATCTTGAATTAAACTTTCTAAGTGCCGGAAGACATTATACATTTAGTTTTTATTCAGTAAGGAGGCGGTTATTGTGTCTTTGAATCGTTTGCGTGATTTGGCAGGGGCTAACAAAGCGGCCCTCGGTACCTTTGTCAGTATGGGGAATATGTCGGAGGTGGAATGCCTCGGCTATACGGGTCTTGATTTTGTCATCATCGATACGGAACACGGTCCCTTTGATACAGAAACGATGATGAACCTCATCCGGGCTGCCGAACTGGTTCACCTCGTCCCTGTCGTGCGTCTGGCTAACGTCGATCATAGAGATATTCAGCGGGCGGCGGACTGCGGATCCCAGGCCATCATCCTGCCTTGTTTGCGTGACATCGACGACTTCAAGAAGGCCGTGGCCCTGGCAAAATACGCTCCCCTTGGACAGCGAGGCTTCATCAAAGGCCGGGGGACCGGCTTTGGTAACGCTCCTTGGGCGGCGACAGAAACCTTGGAAGAATACTACGCTAACAGTAATGAACGCCTCTTGGTCATGCCCCAGTGCGAAACGAAGGAAGCCTTAGAACAAATCGAAGATATCGTTCAAATCGAGGGCCTGGACGGCATCTTCATCGGTCCTTACGATCTTTCGACCTGCCTCGGAATCCCGGGCCAATTTGAAAATCCCATCTTTAAAGAAGCCCTCGATAGAATCCTAAAGGCCTGTCACGATGCCGGAAAACTCTGCTATATCTTTACCGGCACGACAGCACAGGCCAGGGAGTACATCGCCCAAGGTTACGACGGCGTCGCCCATAACCTCGACTTCAATATCCTCATCGAAGCCTATAAGCAAGTCGTAACGGATATACGTAAATAAGGCTGGAAGGCAACCATCGATTCAGTTTTCAAAAGGAGGAATGAGGGGAGCGAGGGGATACGCTGAATACTCGCAGGCAATCGTGAGATAAAACGTGATATAATTTCACATAAAAAGACGAGTACCTGATAACCGAAGTCATCAGGTACTCGTCTTTTTCCTATGTATAGAGAATTTGAGAAGGAAAGCGTGATTAGATTTCGACGTTGAAGTGTTTGAGAATCATTTTTTCAGCTTCGCCGTTCCACAGGCCTTTATGGGCTTTGCAGCATTTGTCGAGTTCTAAGAAGAACGGGTCTTTTTCGCCAAGTTTGGCAAAGTCTTCGATAGCTGTCATGGGCATGTCAAACTGGGTATAAGCCAGTTTTTTGCCGCCCGGGATGTTGGGAAGATTCAAGGTCGTTTCAGCGATGCTGTTGATGCCGCCGACGTGGGTTACCATGACGGCCGGGTCGATGATGCCTTTAGCTGCCAAGGTGTTGGCTTCGATGAGGTCATCGTTGTTGCCGCCGGTCGTGCCCATGATATGGGTGCTGGTGTAGTGGCAGTCGTAGAGGTTGATTTCAGCGCTGAAGTTTTTGTCCGTCGGGCCGGAGAAGAAGTTGAGGCATCCGTCAAAGGCTAAGAGGCGGTTACCGAGTTCAGCAACGGCGCGGATCGGGGTGTAGACGAAGACGTCGTCATAGCCGTGGCCGTCGGTGAGGGCCATGAGGTCGTCATAAGCCGTGTCCATGTTGGACGTGTTGACGTAGATGAGTTCGACGCCGTGTTCGGCTGCGTATTCCGGGGATACGACTTCTTTGGCTCTGGCAATGCGGGCTTCGTTGATATCGGTAACGACGATGCGTTTCGGTTTGTTTTTGTAGTTGATGCCGTAGCTGACAGCACCGAGGCCCATGGGGCCGCAGCCGCCGAGGATGATGATGTTGCCGCCTTCTTTAGTTCCCATGGCGTGGTCGTAGTTCTGTTTATTCGTATGGTAGTTGGCATGGTAGCCGCCGATGATGCAGCTCATGGGTTCGCCCAGGGAGGCTTCGAAGAAGCTTTCCCCTTCGTAAGGCATGAGGGCGCCTAATTCCATGACTTCGTGAGGGAAGATGCAGTACGTGGCATCGCCGCCGAAGAATTCATAGGAGTAACCCGGGGAAGCCAGGCTGCCTTTGTAGTTCAACGCCGGCTGCTGAGCAAAACGCATGCCCGGTTTGAACTGGTCTTGCCATTTTTTGCCGACTTTTACGATGACACCGGCGAATTCATGGCCCGTGATGATCGGGTTGGTGTCGATGTTCTGCGGAGCTCGTTTATGGTTCTTGCCCTGTTCAACGAGTTTGTATGTCGACATGCAAATGCTGTCGGTGATGATTTTTGCTAAAATTTCGTCGTCTTTAATTTCCGGGAGTTCAAATTCTTCTAAGCGTAAATCGCGGGTACCGTACATTCTGACTGCTTTTGTTTTCATGGTAAAATCCTCCTAATAGGTAAGTAGCTGTAATCTTTTATATGAGTGACGAAGCTGTTTATGCTTCGAGGTTTGCAAAGGTATTGAAGATGTCGTCGGCAGAGCTGTGAAGTAGGTCTTCGACGTCGTCTTCATCGGAACAGGTGATGGCGATATTGCTTAAAATATCGAGGTGTTCGTCACCGACACCGGCGATACCGATGACGAGTTTTACCGTTTCACCGCCCCAATCGGTGCCGTCCGGGAAGGTCATGACGACCAGTCCCGATTTTTTGACTTCGCCCTTGCTGGCTTCAATGCCGTGAGGGATGGCGACGGCGTTTCCGATGGCTGTATTAAAGACTTCTTCTTTATCGAGCATTGCCTGGGTATATTTTTCGCTGGTATAGCCGTCCTCAGAGAAAATCTTTCCGATTTTCTTGATGATATCTTCTTTAGGCTGGGGCGGGCAGTTCAGGATGATGTTTTTCTTCTGTAAAATCGTATTCATAGAGAACGTCTCCTTTTATTTTTCGTTGCGGGCAGCAGCTAATTCGTCGACGAGCATGCCGTATTCAGGAGCTGCCATAAAATTGGTAATCGTGATCAGACGAGCGTTGGGGGCACTGGCTTTAGCTCGGTCGGCGAGATCCTTGTGGCAAACGACGAGTTGGGCGTCGGCCGGAACTTCAGAAACCGATGCATGGCTGACGGTGATGTCGGTCATGCCTGCTTTTTTGAATTTTTTTTGCAGGACGGCAGCACCCATGGCGCTGGAACCCATGCCGGCATCGCAGGCGAAGACGACGTTGGTGATATGCTTTAAATCGACAGGCGCTGCAGACGTCGTGGTCGCTGCCTTCTTCGATTCGGCTTTCATGTCCTGCATCTTCTGCTGCGCTTCTTCGAGGGAGTCTCCCGATTTGGCATTGGACAATTTGATGATGGGCGATGCGATGAGGAAGGACACGACCGTTGCGATGGCGATGCTTAAGATAACGGCCAGGGTCGAACCTTTCGGAGCCATGGCCAGGTAGGAAATGAGGCTGCCGGGAGCCGGCGGGCCGGAAAGGCCGAGGTCGAAAATCATGTTGTAGAACAAGGCTGAGACGCTGCCGCCGATGGTGGCCAAGAGCAGAGCCGGGTTCATGAGGATGTACGGGAAGTAGATTTCGTGAATACCGCCTAAGGCGTGGATGATCAAGGCACCGGGAGCCGACTGGCGGGTCATCTTGTCTTTGGCAAATAACCAGTAAGCTAAGAGGACGCCTGCGCCGGGGCCGGGATTGGTTTCAATCATGTAGAAGATGGATTTGCCCGATTCAGCGACTTGTTCAGCACCGAGGGGAGTGAAGATGCCGTGGTTAATGGCGTTGTTGAGGAACAAGACTTTTGCCGGTTCAACGAAGAGCCCGATGAGGGGGAAGATGCCGGCCTGCAGTAGGAATTGGACGCCGGCCGTTAAGAAGGAGAGGATGACGCCCATGACCGGTCCGATCAGTTCGAAGCCGATGATGGCCATGATCATGCCTAAGATACCGACGGAGAAGTTATTGACCAGCATTTCAAAACCCGGTTTAATGTGACCGTCGACAGCGGCATCAAACTTTTTGATGACAAGGCCTGCCAGCGGGCCCATGACCATGGCACCTAAGAACATGGTGTACGTCGTACCGGTGATGACGCCGACTGTTGCGATGGCGCCCATGACGGCACCGCGAAGGCCGCCGACAATCTTGCCGCCTTGGAAGGCGATGAGTAAGGGCAGTGCGTAGGTCAGAAACGGTCCGACCATTTTAGCTAACTGTTCATTTGGCAGCCAGCCACTGGGAATGAAGAGTGCCGTTATGAGACCCCAGGCGATGAAGGCGCCGATGTTCGGCATGACCATACTGCTGAGGAAGCGGCCGAAGGATTGTATTTTTGCTTTCATAGTAAGCCTCCAATTTGTAACCATAATTCCATTGACGGAGCAGAACTCGGCACTCCGGACTGCGCTGTGCTGCTCTCTTGATGGTTACAGTATACCTTCCGTACATACTGAAATCAATTAAAAGTAATTTAACTTTGTCCACATTCAATGTGACAACTATGAAGGAATCAGTGCTGGCCTGGCGTAAGCCGCAGCTGCCGCCCCTTTCGATTGGTGGTATAATTAAGAAAAACGAAAGGGAGGAGATGAGAGAATGGCTCTTTCGGTCGTAATTATTGATCACGAGCCGCTCATGGCGGCAAAATTAAAAAAATGCCTGTTAGCAGTGGATCCGGACATAACCGTCGTCGCTATTTGCTATGAAGGGGAACAAGCGGCAGCCTGCCTTCATGAATATAAACCGGATCTCGTCTTCTTGACGATTGAAATGCCCCGCATCGGCGGTCTTGCCATTGCCAAGGCTATTCAGGGCATGGAAGGAGACCGGCCGGATATCGTCTTCGTCACCGGTCAGCGCGACTTTGTGTCCCATACGCTGCGGCTGACGGCCCTGGACTATTTAGTCAAGCCCGTAACCGAAGGGGAAGTGGCTCAGGCCGTCCGAAAGTTCAGGGCCTTGCACATAAAAAAAGAACCTTCTCCGAGAGAAGATTCTTTGGCGGATACGTCGGCTGATGACGGGCCGATTTCTCTTCCGACGCGGCGGTTTTCCGTCGATGAGGGAGAGAAGATAAAGCTCATTGCCTGTGAGGATATTCGCTTGATTTATGCCGAAAAGCGCCGGACTTTTTTAGTGACACTGGAAGGGAAAACCTATCCTACTCATTTCAGCCTGATCCAATTTGAGCAGCGGTTGCCGGCATCGGTATTTTTTCGCTGTCACCGCAATTATATCGTCAATATCGATGAGGTTCGGCAAATCGAACCTTGGTTCAATCATCAATACGTATTGATTCTTCAAGGGCAGGAAAAGGAACCGATTCCGGTGGGCCGCTCTTATATAAAAAAACTGAGGCAATATATTTATTTATAATCCCAGGGCCTGAGCAAAATAGACTTTTAAAATCCGCTGCAGATGGCAGCGGATTTTTTCTTCGTCATGGCCATAAACGGCCTGAGAAAAGGCGGAATCACTGACCATGGCACTGCTGATGGAGCCCAGGACGTCGGTGTGCATGCGGCTCTGTTCGTCCTGGGGCATGACTAAAAACAGAATCGTCGAGATGCCGTGAAAATACGGGTTGGTAAAGGTGTCTTTGTCAGGAACGGCCGTATAGAATAAGGCCTGATTTACCGCCGTCGTTCGGCAGTGGAGCAGGGCGAAGTCCTGTTCCGGGAAAATCTGGCTGTTCAGCCGTTCGCGTTTGATGATGGCATCAAACAGTTGGGCCGACTGTTCTTCATCTTCTACCGCCTCCGATGCCAGGGTGTGGACGGCTTCGGCAAAGGTCACGGCTGACGGCAGTGTATATTGGCGATAAGCTCGCAGGATATCGGCGATTTCTTTCGACAGAAGCTGCGTCTTATCCAAGACCGCTACGAAATCGTCTTCTTCCGGTTTATCGATGAAAACCCGTTTTTTGGGGACATGGGCGTACTCTTCGATTTTGCCGGTAATACGATGAAGTTCCGACGGCGAAATGAGGGGGGAGACGAAGAGTACGTCGGCGCCGGGAAGGGATATGGGCAGGCTGGAAACGAAGAAGTCCGTCTGTTTTAGAACTTCTTCCGTTACGGAATCACTGCCGTACGTCTGAAGCTGTACGTTTTTAGGCAGTTTATTTTGAAGACGGGTCATCATCAGTCGGGCAATGCCGAAGCCGCTGGCACAGACGATGCCGATAGAGACACTGCGCGTAAAGGCTTTATTTCCTTTGATTCGTTCTAAGGCGGCACCGAAGTGAATGGTCAGATAGGCGACTTCATCATCCGATACGGGTGTATCGAGAGACAGGGATAAGACATTGGCTGCCCGCTTTGCTTTTTGAAAGACGTCGGCATATTCCTCCTTGATATCGTCGAGGAGGGGATTGATGATATTTAAATGGTGCTGAAGTCGGATGATGGTAGGCTGTAAGTGGACGAAGAGGCCTTGAAGAAACTCGTCGTCACAGCGAAGGTCGTAAGCTAAACGGGTATCGAAGGCTTCAATCATAGCGTCGATGACGCGTAAGAGTTCCGATTCATCGACAGTACTGGGAAGATCCCAAAGATCATTGTCTTGATACCGTATTTTCGCACCTTTGATGTGAAGCAGGAGATACGAGGCTTCAATGGGCGGCATCGTAATCTGAAATTCCGCTTCCATGGCGGCGACGATCCGTCGTGCCAGGGCGGCGTCTTCGCTGTCCTCAAGAATGGGAACAACCTCTTCGTCCGTATCGTCAGGCTGGCCCTTGGCAATGCGTTCGACGGCGATGGCGATGTGAATGATCAGTCCGATTTTAGCCGTGTCCGTAAATTGGTCGATCTTTTTTTCGTCTAATTTTACGAGGACGTCATAGACGCGCTGAATCGTATGGGTGTTCAGCAGCTGGTAGACGCCCTTATCGGTGACATGGGCCAAGGCTTTGGACAAGGATTCGTCGGCGTTTTGCAGGTCCTTGAAGGCGTCGGCACTCGTCGTTTCGCTGATGAAGCGATGCATGGCTTCGCGGTAATCTTTTTCGCTGCCTGTGAGCAGGACACCGTAACCCTGTTTTTTCAAGACCTTTAAATTATTTTTTTCAAGCCAAGGGGATAAGGACTCTAAATCTGAAGCCGCCGTCGCTTCACTGACACCGAGCAGGGTGCTGTAATAGAGCAGTTTTTTCGGCATTCGGTCGCGCAACAGCTCGAAGAGCAGGTAACGGCGCCGCGTATCTTTATCGCTAAAATCCATGGCGGACGCATCAGAAAGGGCTTCGGCCAGCTCTTTCTTATCAAGGGTCGAGCCGTCTAAACGGATGCCGGCCCGTTTTTGGCGGACCAGTGTCAGCTTATACGAGGACAGTGCCTTTTCGGTCCCTTCCAGTTCGCGTTGGACCGTTCGCTTGCTGATGCCGAGATCATCGGCCAGGGCCTGTTCGGAGAGGTAGTCTTCTTCTTTTAATAAGCGTCGCAGAATCGCTTGCATGCGAGGTGTAAAATCCATGTGCTCACCTCCTGGGGGTCATGGTTTCTCAATATATCCTTATATCTTTCATTACAGTATAACTTACGAAAGCCGGCGGGGCAATTTAAAGTAATTTAACTTTGTCCTTTGAAATGGTGACAGCATCTTTATAATGCATAGATCGCACCCTCTCTCGTCCAGAAAAGGCACCTCTTTTGTAGAATAAAGAAAGGCCATATGATATAATCTATTGTAAAGCCTTGTAAAATCTATGAAATAATCGTGTTAATTTTGAGAAGGCTTGTTTTTATCTATTCGATAAGGAGATCGATGATTATGGCATTCCACTTAAAGCCCAAGGAAGAAAAGTTTTTTTCGCTGTTGGACCAACATGCGGCACTAGGCCATGAAGCGGCTGAAATTTTGAGCCAGGCCATTAATGGTGAGGTATCGAAAGAAACGGCACTGGAAAAAATTGATGCCTTGGCCGATCAGGCTGATGCGTTGGTTATGGAGACGATGAAGCGGCTGCAAAAGACCTTCATTACCCCCATGGATCGGGAGGATATCCAGCAGATGATCGACCAGCTCGATGCGACGGTCGATAATATCAGTGAAATTATGGATAAGATGTGTATGTACCAGGTCGGAGAGGCCACGGACGGTGCCAAGGAAATGGCGACGATTGCGGCGAAGGCTATGAAGGAAATTCGCAAATCTATCGGGTATATGAAGGACCTCAAGAAAAATTATTTGAAGGTCGAAGCCAGGAGCAAGAAGGTCTTGAAACTGGAACAAGAATGCGATGATCTCTATCATGCAGAAATGGCCAGTCTGTTTAAAAACTGCAAGGATCCTGTCGAAATTATCAAGTGGAAAGAAATTCTTCAATCTGTTGAAGACGTAACCGATGAGTGCGAAGATCTTGTCGTTACCTTCAGAAGGGTCGTATTGAAATATGCCTGAGCATTGGTTAATTTGGGCCATCGTACTGTTGGCCGTTTTGTTTGATTATATTAATGGGTTTCACGATACGGCAAACGCCATCGCTACCAGTGTATCGACGCGGGCTATTTCCCCTCGCCATGCCATTATGATGGCCGCCTGCCTTAATTTTGCCGGTGCTATGATCAGTACCGGCGTCGCCAAGACGATTGGCGGCGATTTAGTTTTGAATCCGTCCGAAATCAGTTTGGACGTCATTGTAGCCGCCCTCATCGGTTCGATTATCTGGAATGTCCTTACCTGGTATTACCGCATACCGAGCAGTTCGTCCCATTCCCTGATCGGCGGCGTCATCGGCGCTGTCTGTATCAGTGTCGGCCCGGCAGCCCTCGATACGGGCGGCATTGGAAAAATTATTTTATCCTTGATTTTATCACCTGTCGTAGCTTTAGCTACGGGGTATTTTGTCATGATAGGTCTGTTGTGGGTCGTTCGCCGTTATTCGCCGTTGGCTTTGAATCGTCAGTTCCGCAAGATGCAGCTCCTGTCGGCAAGTCTAATGGCCTTTTCTCATGGCTCGAACGATGCCCAGAAAGCCATGGGGATCATCGCCTTGGCCCTTTTGTCCGGCGGTTATATCGATACCATGGAAATTCCGGTATGGGTCAAGATTGCTTGTGCGACGTCCATGGCTCTCGGTACGTCAGCCGGCGGCTGGCGCATCATTTCGACGATGGGAACCAAGATTTTTAAAATGGAATCGATCAACGGCTTTGCTGCCGACCTTAATTCGTCGATTGTCATCTTTACGGCAACCTTTCTCCATCTTCCGGTCAGTACGACTCATGTCGTTTCCGGGTCCATCATGGGGATCGGCTCGGCCGAACGCGTTCGTGCCGTTCACTGGGGGGTAGCACGCAGTATGCTCATCGCCTGGGTCGTCACCATTCCTATCAGTGCGGCCATGTCAGCAATTATCTTTAAAATCATTCAGCTCCTTTGAGAGACCGGCGAAGGCTGGCCGAAAGGATGCGATAGTATATGGAAAGCTCTCTCTTCGGCAGGCAGGGAAAATTATAAAATCTTGTCCTGTCTCAGAGAGAGTTTTTTTATCCTCTAAGGCGAAGCGTGACGTGGGTGCCGGTATTTTGAGCTGCGAAATATGCTGCGGGAATGATGAATATGAAAACCAAAACTATACTTTTTTTGTCTTTTATTGTATAATAAAGATGAAAGATGTAAGGGGGTAGCATTATGAGATTGAATCAAGCTACGGACTATGCATTCCGCATGGTCCTTTATCTGTCAGGGCTCCCGGAAGGAACGAAAATTACCGGCGCAGCGCTGGCTGAAAAACAGAATATACCAGAACGTTTTTTGCTGAAAATCATGCGCAGCCTTACTAAGGCCGGCATCATGAAATCCTATCGCGGTGTGGAAGGCGGATTCGCCTTGCAGCGACTTCCCAAGAAAATCACGTTATTTGATGTCATCGAAGCCGTCGAAGGGCAGACGGAATTGCAGCGCTGCCTCAATGACATGGACTCGTGCAGTCGCGGCTGCAGCAATATGTGTTCCATCTATGCTGCCTTTGCCGACATTCAGCGTGATTTGGCGGCCAGATTGAAGTCCATTGATTTTGAAATGTTAGCCAAGCAGGAGGAAGAATTCCGCTTGGTACATCAAGGCATGACCAAAGAACAGGCAGTGGCTGTTCCCGGTGAAGAATAGAGTATAAGATTCAGCTCATGAAGGGCCGTCCCCGATAAGGACGGCTCAGATTTTGCTGTCAAGAGGGCGTTTACGGACAGCCCTTTTTTTTATGCTTAAAATATTGTAAAATAAAAGTACCTATTTTATTTTTATTGTCTTATATATAGCCTGGAGTGAAGCCCTATGTACTTACCTTTTCAAGGTTTTATCAGCAGTTTTCGATTGCTGGACATATTGGATATTTTACTCGTCGCCTTTGTGCTCTATAAGTTATTCATCCTGATCCGCAATACGCGGGCCGTCGCGCTTATTAAGGGCCTCTTGGTCCTGGGCGTCGTTACCTTAGTCAGTAGAGTCCTCGACCTGCACGTCATAAACTGGATGCTGCAGCAGGGGATGACCGTCATTCTTGTCGCCCTTCCCGTCGTATTCCAGCCTGAATTGCGCCGGGCTTTGGAACAGATCGGGCGGGGCCGTTTATTCCGGTCCGGCCAGGTCATCAGTATGGAAGAACTGGAACGGCTCATCGACGAAATCGTAGCTATCAGCGAGTCCTTATCAAAAACGCACACAGGGGCTCTTATCGTATTTGAACGCGAAGTCGGTCTTAATGACTATATTGACACCGGGGTTGCCATTGAAGGGCTCGTTTCACAAGAGCTCTTGGGCAATATTTTTATTCCTAATACGCCTCTTCACGACGGAGCTGTCATCATTCGAGAAAATCGCATTATGGCAGCCGGCTGCCTCCTTCCGCTGACCGCCGATCGGTCCTTGTCGACGGAATTGGGGACTCGCCACCGGGCGGCTATCGGCATCAGTGAACTGACCGATGCCGTCATTATCGTCGTCAGTGAAGAAACGGGATCCATTTCTTATACTTACGGCGGCCATATTTATCGCCATCTTGACGGCACCGCCCTGCGCAATGTCCTCAAGACATTTTTGACCCGGACACCTCAGGGCCTGGCGAATATCTTTAAATGGAGGCCCTAGTATGAACAAGATTGATAAAAATTGGCAGCTTAAAATCATCTGCTTTCTCCTGGCTATCGTCTTGTGGTTCGTCATCATCAACGAACAAAATCCGCTCAGTGAAGGGAGCTATACCGTTCCCATTACCGTGGAAAACCTCAATTCTCAATATATTACATCGAATGTACCCAAGACGGTTTATGTCCGCCTTTCGGGGCCGCGCAATACGATCATCAACGTAGGTCCTTCGGATATCAAGGCCTACATCGATTTGTCCGACGTCCAGGAAGGGACGGTCGACGTGCCGATCCACGTCGAAATACCGAGCGGGACGGAACTGAAAAAACAAAGCATGACGTCGACGAAGATAACCGTCGATGTCTATACGGTCAAAGAATTTAAACTGACGCCGCATATCGTCGGCAACTTAGATGAAAAAGACTTTATCAGTGAACTGAAAATCGTTCCGGAAAAGGTTGTCGTCAGTGGTGCCCGCCGCCTGATCCAAGAGGTCAGCCAGGCCGTCATCGAAGTGCCGGTCAACCAGCGCAACAGTGATTTTGCTTTGATGGCGCCGATTCACTTGTACAGCGAAGACGGATCGCCTGTTGAGGGACTTGAAATGACGCCGTGGCAGAGTAATGTCAAGGTTTCCATCGGTCATGACGCTATGTCCAAAAGCGTCCCCTTAAACGTAAATATAACCGGCCAGACGGCGAATAAAACGGTGACGATTCAGCCGACGAGCATTCAAATCAGGGGCTCTGCCGATACACTGCGCAGTATCAGTTCCATCGATTTGCCGGACATTAATGTTGAAAATATGAAGGAAGAAAAGTCTTGGAAGGTCATCATCCCGCCGGTAGACGGCATCAATATGTATCCTGATGAGATCGAAGCTGTCCTCCATATCCGAAATGATGAGTAGAAAAGGAGAAACTTTGTGCTTAGAGTATTGAATATTCGCACGGCTGTGCCCATGCAAAAGCCATTGGAAGCGCTTATTGCCAAGAAACTTCGGTGCAGCCGCAGCGACATTTCAGGTATCTGTATTGTCCGTCGGGCCATCGATGCCCGTCGAAAACCGCGAATCTATTTTGTTTTTACCGTCGACGTGTCATTTGTCGATGAAAAGAAGGTCTGGAAGCGCTGCCGTGATAATAAGGATGTGCGCCAAATCGCAGAAACGCCGGCACTGGAAATCATCCCCGGCAGTGAGACATTGGCCAGTCGGCCTATCGTCATCGGCACGGGTCCGTCGGGACTGGCAGCTGCCTTGGCACTGGCTGAACACGGTTATGCGCCACTGGTCTTTGAACGGGGCTGCGACGTCGATACCCGGGCCAAAGATGTGGAAACCTTTTGGCGCGGCGGCCCGTTTAAACCGGAATCGAATGTCCAGTTTGGCGAGGGCGGTGCCGGAACGTTTTCTGACGGCAAACTGACGACGCGCATCAATCACCCCATGCTGCGGCAGATTTTACAGACTTTCGTTGATGCCGGAGCTCCGGAAGAAATCCTGTATGCCTATAATCCCCATGTGGGAACGGATGTCCTGCGGCGAGTCGTCAAGAACCTGCGCCATATGATCGAAGCCAAAGGCGGAGAAGTCTACTTTTCGAGCTGTGTCACGGCGATTGACCGCGATGAAAGGGGACGGGTCAAGTCGGTAACGATCAATGGGAAGGATACCTACCCGGCCAGCGTCGTCATCATGGGTGTAGGCCATAGTGCCCGCGATACGTATTATATGCTCCATGACCGAGGCGTCGTCCTGGAAAAGAAACCTTTTGCTGTCGGCGTGCGCATCGAACATTCGCAGGATGTCATCGACCGCGACCAATACGGCTGCCCGGCTGAGGAACTTGGTCTGGAACCGGCCGATTACGCCTTGGTCTACCACAGTCCCGACGGCCGGTCTTGCTATTCCTTCTGCATGTGTCCCGGCGGCGTCGTCGTCGGAGCGGCGTCAGAAGAAGGGCGGGTCGTCACCAACGGCATGAGTCTTTACAAGCGGGACAGCGGCATTGCCAACAGTGCCGTTGTGGTCAACGTTACGCCTGAAGATATGGGTGGTGACGGGCCTTTGGCGGGTATCGAGTTTCAGCGCCGTTATGAAGAGCTGGCCTATAAGGCCGGCGGGAGCAACTACCATGCACCGGCTCAGACTGTGGGCTCTTTCTTGAAGCGGCCCGGTGCGGCGTCTGAGGGCGCTATCCATACCTATCGTCCCGGCGTGACCTGGGCTGATTTGCACGACGTCCTGCCGGACTTTGTCACAGCGACACTGGCCGAGGCCCTGCCGTATTTTGGCCGGCGCCTTCACGGTTTTGACGATGACGACGTCGTCATGACCGGCGTCGAAACGAGGACCAGTGCCCCCGTTCGTATCGTTCGCGGTGACGACCGTATGGCTCTCGATACAGCCGGACTCTATCCGGTCGGTGAAGGAGCCGGTTATGCAGGCGGCATTATGAGCGCCTTTTTGGACGGCTTGGAAACGGCTGTCGAAATCATTCGTAAATATCAACCTTTGGAGGTAAAGTAAATGGCTAGATTGTTTGGAACAGATGGAGTGCGAGGCGTTGCTAACGACACGTTGACCCCGGAATTGGCATATCATTTGGGCAGAGCCGCTGCCTATATCTTTGGGCAGAATAAAGAACACCCGACCTTCCTCATCGGAAGGGATACCCGCCGTTCCGGCACCATGCTGGCCGATATCTTGGCAGCCGGCATCGCATCGGCCGGTGGTGACTGCTATATGGCAGGCGTTATTCCGACTCCGGCCATTGCCTACCTGACAAGAACGCATCATATGGATGCCGGTGTTATGATTTCGGCGTCTCACAATCCGTTTGAATACAACGGGATAAAATTTTTCGACGGCTTCGGCTATAAATTGCCCGATGAAATGGAAGATAAGATCGAAGAGTATATGTTGAAGGATGAACGGGCCGGTCTCCAGAGCCGTCCGACCGGGGCTGCCATTGGTACGATTTCTGCCTGGACCGACCTGCAGCAGGAATATGCGGATTTTATTTGCAAATCGACGGATATCGACCTTTCCGGTCTTAAAGTCGTTCATGACGGGGCCAACGGTTCGGCGTCCCTCTTAGGGCCGGAAATCCTCGAACGGCTGGGGGCCGAAGTCATTGCCATCCATAATAAACCGAACGGCATCAACATCAATGAAAACTGTGGTTCTACCAACCTCGACAGCCTGAAAGAAACGGTCTTGAAATACGGTGCCGACATCGGTATTGCCAATGACGGGGACGCCGATCGCTGCCTGGCTGTCGACGAAAAAGGCCAGGATATGGACGGCGATCAGATTATGCTCCTTTGTGCCATGAAATTGAAGGCCGAAGGCCGACTCAAACAGGATACCGTCGTCGGTACGGTTATGAGTAATATCGGTTTCCATAAAGCCCTGAAGGAAATGGGCTGCAAGACGGAAATCACGGCTGTCGGTGACCGCTATGTCCTGGAAAAAATGAGAAAAGACGGGTATTCTCTCGGTGGGGAACAGTCGGGCCATATCATTTTCCTCGATTACAACACGACCGGTGACGGCCTGCTTACGGCCGTGCAGCTGCTGAGCATCATGAAACAGCAGAATAAACCCTTGTCTGAATTGGCAGCCCTCATGACTCGCTATCCTCAGATTTTGAAAAACGTTCGCGTTCAGACCAAGTCGGGCTGGGAAGACAACAACCTCATCATGGCCGCTATTTCTTCGGGCGAAGAAGAACTCGGCGATGAAGGTCGCATTCTTGTCCGTCCGTCAGGGACAGAACCCTTGATTCGTGTCATGGCAGAAGGACCTGACCTGGTACAATTGGAACGAATCGTCGATGATATCGCCGTTGTCGTCGAACATGAAATGGGGCCCTCTAAGTAGGTATTGACAAAATCTTGCAAATATATTAAAGTGTGGGAATGGAGTTCATTGAGCTCCATTCCTGTTTTTATATACAGGCGTTTGGAAATCCTTAACGTCATAATGGATAGCGCTAGTACCTGAACGATTCAGGTAGACGAGGTAGAGAAGTATCGAATTGTCAGCGGATGTCTCTCGGCACACCTTCAGTCGTCATATGATGGAAAATTACAGTGGTAACATTGTCGACAACTTCATCATAAGAAGGAAATAACTTTATATCAGGAGGATATAACTATGTGTGGTATTGTAGGTTACATCGGAGACAGAGAAGCGGCAGACTTTTTAATGGATGGTCTGGGCAAGCTGGAGTACCGCGGTTATGACTCGGCAGGCATTGCCGTCTATCATGACGGTGCTATTGCTATTCGCAAAAAAGCGGGTCGGCTGGCCAACTTGGCAGAAGAAGTCAAGAAACATCCCGTCGTCGGGACGTCCGGCATCGGTCACACCCGCTGGGCAACGCACGGCGGTCCGTCGGACATCAATGCCCATCCCCATTCGGATGAAAATGGCGATTTCGTCATCGTTCACAACGGGATCATTGAAAACTACATGGAATTGAAGGAAGGCCTGCTTAAAAAAGGGTACCACTTCCGTTCGGAAACGGATACGGAAGTCATTGCTCACCTTTGCAAAGACCTTTACGACGGTGATTTTACCCGTACGGTCCGCAAGGTTCTGACGCTCCTGCGCGGCTCCTATTCCTTGGTTTTCATGTGCAAATTTGAACCGGATAAGATCATTTGCACCAAAAAAGACAATCCGTTGATCGTCGGCCTGGGAGACGGGGAAAACTATATTGCCTCGGATATTCCGGCCATCCTCAGCTACACCCGTAAGACCTACATCATGAATGACGGCGAAATTGCCATCGTCATGAAGGACAAGGTTTGGGTGACCGATCTTGAAGGCAATCCGATTTCAAAGAAAGTCTTTGAAGTAAACTGGGATGCTGAAGCAGCTGAAAAAGGCGGCTTTGAACATTTCATGCTCAAAGAAATCTATGAACAGCCGAAGGCTATCAAGGATACGATGGGCCGCCGCATTGTAGATGGCGGAAAGCATGTTTCCTTTGACGAATTGAACTGGACGCCGGAAGATGTAAAATCTATCGACAAGATTTTGATCACGGCTTGCGGTACAGCTTATCATGCCGGTCTTTTGGCCAAGTATTTTATCGAAAAATTGGCCCGCATTCCGGTTGAAGTCGATATCGCATCGGAATATCGCTATCGCGATCCCTTGACCGACAGCAAGACGCTATGCATCGTCGTCAGCCAGTCCGGTGAAACCATCGACACTATGGCAGCTCTTAAAGAAGCGAAACGCCGCGGTGCCCGTTCGTTGGCGATTACCAACGTCGTCGGATCGTCCATTTCTCGTGAAGCCGACCAGGTTGCGTACACACTGGCAGGCCCTGAAATCGCTGTCGCTTCGACGAAAGCTTACACGACACAGCTGGTAACCTTGCTCCTGTTGGCCCTTTACATGGGTCGCTTGAACGGCAATCTGCCGGCTGACCGCGAAGCAAAAATCTTAGCTCACCTGGAAAAACTTCCGGATCAGTGCCAGCAGATCTTTGATCAGGTCGACACGATCAAAGGTTTGTGCAGTGCCTTCAAAGATAAGGAAGACGTCTTCTTCATCGGCCGTTCCATGGACTACGGTTTGGCCATGGAAGGTGCTTTGAAATTAAAAGAAATTTCTTATATCCATGCTGAATCCTATGCCGGCGGTGAATTGAAACACGGCACACTGTCGCTCATCGAAGCCGGTGTTCCCGTCATTGCCTTGGCGACACAGGTCGAAGTCAAAGGCAAGATGATCAGCAATATTAAGGAAGTCAAAGCCCGTGATGCCTTCGTTGTCGGCATTGCTCAGGACGACGATACGGAAGTCGTCCATACTGTCGACACCTTGATCAAGGTTCCTGCTTCGGATGACTTCGTTGTTTCCATCCTGGCTATCGTTCCCTTGCAGCTGCTGGCTTATTATATCGCTGTCAGCCGCGGCAACGACGTCGACAAACCGCGTAACCTGGCTAAGAGCGTTACCGTAGAATAATTGTACAACTCAGTCTGTTAGAGGAGCTGCCCTTCGGGGCGGCTCCTTTTTGTCGTTTCTGGCGGCGCTTTGGCGGCTAAATACGACGCTTCGTGTCTTAAGGCAAGCAAAGGTCTTATTTTTGTTCTATACTATACTTAACCAATGGACTGTGTATTGATAGATGTGAGGTGTTGTCCTATGTCGCGCTTTATTAATAATTTAAAACGCCGCGTTGCCAAAGAACAAAAGAAAATCGTCTTGCCGGAATCAGACAGCCGCCGAATCCTGCAGGCGGCGGAACGGGTCCAGGCTGAAGGCTTTGCCCGGCCGATTCTGATCGGACGGCCGCAGAGCATCGTTGAAGTCGCGTCAGAGTATCAGATCGACATGGATGGCATCGAAATCATCGATCCTGAAACGTATCCCATGTTGGATACCTTTTGCCGATATTATGCAAAGCGGCGAGCTAAAAAGGGGATGACCGTCTCCGAGGCCAGGGATATCCTTTTGAAGGATTATATTTTCTTTGCGGCCTGTCTCGTCGCCTTTGATATCGCCGACGGCATGGTCGCCGGTGCTGTCGCCACGTCATCAGAAGTCATTCGCGCAGCCTTGCAGGTCATCGGACCTCATCCTGGCCTGTCGACGGTGAGCAGCTCCTTCATCATGATTACCGATAAGCCGCAGTTTGGCGATGACGGCATCTTTGTCATCGGCGACTGTAGTGTCGTCATCGAACCGACGCCGCAGCAATTGGCTGATATTGCCGTCAGTTGTGTAGAACGGGCACGCCGGACGGCGCAAACCCTTGATCCGAAAGTGGCTTTTCTGTCGTATTCGACCATGGGCAGTGGTGCCGGCGAAGAAGTAGAACGCGTCCGTGAGGCCGTTCGTCTCTTGCGGGACCGCAACGTCGATTTTGAGTTTGACGGCGAGATGCAGGCCGATGCGGCTCTCGTACCGCGGATTGCCCGTCAGAAGGCGCCCGGGTCTCCCGTTGCCGGTCAAGCCAATGTCCTTGTATTTCCCAATCTCGTTTCGGGCAATATTTGTTATAAAGTTTTGGAACACCTGTCCGGTGCTACGGCACTGGGGCCGCTCCTCCAAGGTCTTGCCAAGCCGGTCATGGATCTTTCCCGCGGTTGTACAGCTGAAGGCATTACGGATGTCATTGCTATCTGCTGCAGCGATGCCATTTACATGCAGGCTGAAAAGAAACGAGACATGGCCTTTACCAGCCGATTTGAACAACTCGACAGCCGAGTCGCCGTTGAAAACCGCAATATCTCGATTCAGTTTAATCCGGAAAAATGCCGAAACTGTACCCTCTGTCGTCGCCGCTGTGCTGAAGTCATGTCTATGACGGGGTATTACTCGTTAGAAAGTACGGGGGATATCCCTATCTGTGTCCACTGCGGCCAGTGCTCGCTGACCTGCATGTTCGGAGCGACGACGACCGTTTCTCAGCGGGCTGAGATTCAAAAAGCGATCGATGATCCGGACAAGGTCGTCGTATTTCAAACGTCGTCGGCCGTCGGCGTGGCCCTTGGCGATGCCTTCGGGAAAGACTTTGGCGACAATGTGGAAGGGAAAATAATAGCGGCCCTGCGCCGGCTCGGAGGAAATTACGTTTTTGACACTAACTTTGGGGCCGATTTGGCTATTATCGAAGAAGCATCGGAACTTCTGCATCGTATGGATCATAAGAAAGAACTGTTGCCGCAGTTCACCAGTGCGTGTCCGTCATGGGTAGAATTTACAGAAATCTTTTTCCCCGAGTTGATCCCTCACTTGTCGACGGGCCGGAGTCCGAGCAGTATGCTCAGTCCGATGATTAAAACGTACTTTGCCAAGCGCATGCACATTGATTCCTCCAAACTAGTCATTGTCTCGGTGACGCCATGTACGGCAAAGAAGGCAGAAATATCCAGACCGGAACAAAATGCTGCCGGCCGTTATTGGCAGCAGGCGGACATGCGCGATACGGATTACTGTATTACGACGCGGGAGTTGGCCGGGTGGATTAAAGAACAGAAAATCGACTTTGACAATCTTGAAAATGCTGTCTGCGATACGGTCTTTGGCGAATCGTCCGGCGGCGGGGAACTCTTTGGCAACAGCGGCGGATTGATGGAAGCGGTCCTTCGTACTCTCGTTTACTTGAAGACGAATAAACCGGCAGAGGATGATTTTCTCCGCTTTGAAGCCGTGCGCGGACTGGAAGGCGTCAAGGAAGCAGCACTGACTCTTGATAACGACATCATCCGTGTCGTTGCCGTCAGCGGACTGGCCAATGCCCGTCGGTTCATCAATTTGATGGAAGAAAAGCATTCGTGGAAAAAATATGCCTTAATTGAAGTCATGGCCTGTCCAGGCGGCTGCATTGGCGGGGGCGGTCAGCCACGGACTCCGTTGCCTCTTGAAATTCCAGCTAAGCGTGCCCGCATTGAAGCGCTCTATCAGCTGGATGCCCAAAAGCCGATTCGGGCCAGCTGGGAAAATAAGGAACTACAGACGTTATATGCGAAATTTTTGGGAGAGCCCGGCAGCGATTTGTCCGAAGCGCTGCTTCACACGCAGTACATCAATAAACATTACCTTCTGGGAAAGGAAGACAAGATTCAGCCCGTTCTCAAATAAACGTAAGGCTATCCCGTGAAGCCCATACAGCCTTCTCCGCTATCGGAAAGTGCTGTATGGGCTTTCGTCCTTGCTTTCTTTGGCATCTCTTCTTATAATTAAATCAATACACTTGATGCGGAAGGGATATGTATGAATCGGTATATGACGTCTTTGAAGCGGCGGGCAGCTTCAAAACCACAAAAAATCGTTCTGCCTGAAAGCGGCGACCTTCGTATGCTGCAGGCTGCTGATCGGATTTTGGCAGACGGATTGGCCGTTCCGGTACTGATTGGAAAACGACAGGATATCCAGGAATTGGCCTTTCGATATCAATTGGACTTAGAGGGGGCTGAATTGATATATCCGAAAGAACATACGCATTTCGAAAGTTTTGCGAAAAAATATGCCCGGATGCGGCGAGCATCAGGAATGACCATGGAAGAAAGCCGGCGCTTTTTACGGACGCCCCTCTATTTTGGCGCCTTTATGGTTGCTTCCGGCGAGGCGGCCGGAATGGTTGCCGGATTGGAAACGCCGGCGCCGGACGTGCTTCATGCGGCTTTGCAAATTATTGGTCCCCGCAAGGGAATCGATACGGTCAGCAGTTCTTTTATTCTTCTGACGGACATGCTGCAGTTTGGTCATGATGGTGTTTTAGTTGCCGGAGATGGTGACGTCATCCCGACGCCGGATGAATACCAACTGGCAGACATTGCCTGCAGCTGTGTGGACCGGGCACGTCGGACACTGAAGATTGATTCACCTAAGGTAGCCCTCTTATCGTATTCGACGATGGGGAGCGAGCGTGGCCGCGGCGCCGATACGGTGCGCAAAGCCGTTCAGATTTTAAGTGACCGCAACGTCGATTTCCTTTTTGACGGTGAAATGGAAGTAGATATCGCGCTGATTCCGTCCTATGCCAAAGCGTGGGCGCCGCGTTCTCCCGTAGCCGGTAAGGCCGATGTCCTCGTCTTTCCCGACTTAAATACGGGGAATATTTGCTGTAAGATGTTGGAACACGTTGCCGGCGTGACCGTTTTGGGACCCCTTCTGCAAGGGTTGGCCAAACCGGTCATGGATCTGTCACGGGCCTCGACGGTAGAAACCATCGTCAACACCATAACCGTTTGCTGCTGCGATGCCTTGGATGAAACGGTATAGGCTATTTTAAAAAATAGTGTACAAAATAAGGCAATCTGTCTTGACAACCTATATATACCATAGTATACTTAAGAAGTTGTGAGGGAAAATCCTTCCATGCCGGCTGAGACAACAGCTGATTCTTTTGAAAGTTCTTCAAAAGAATGCTTGACAAGCTCTTCGTAGTTTGGTAAGATAAACAAGTCGTCGCTACGGCGACACGATGACCTTTGAAAACTGAACAATGATTGAATGAACGCCAGTAAATAAATCTTTG
>ERZ860445.22-NODE-22-length-137717-cov-4.234357_pt1 | contig 137717 bp, 113 predicted proteins | sample MGYA00509977_ERZ860445 | MGnify/ENA primary metagenome ERZ860445 (study PRJEB30046, sample SAMN00715233) | human gut metagenome | study: EMG produced TPA metagenomics assembly of the A metagenome-wide association study of gut microbiota in type 2... | reverse complement strand
CCTCTGGTGAGCCAAAATCTGCTGACACCGCAATAACTTCATGAACACTTGAAGGTAAAATATATAAGTCACTGCCAACTCTTTCTGCTAATTCGTGAATAGGTTCTTCATATAACATTGATGCTGCGCCAAACAACTTACTTTCATTTGTAATGACATACATACAATTTTCATCAGGTGTTTCCTGCATCACTTCACTGAACTCCTTTTGCATTTCTTCATCAATTCCACTCTCACCAAATATCATTTCACCAATGACTTCATTCATATTCTTAATTGATACCGGAAATAACTCCTTTGTGTTTTTACTTGCAGCATTATATAAATCATTCTCTGTAAGACCTTCTTTTTCTGCCAAATCATTGTTAACAAGATTTGTATATGTTCCCATTGAATCTGACCCAATATTCCATCTGTATACTATTGCCAAATCTTCAAATTCTCTGTGTGGAACAGTATTTAACAGTTCCCTGTTCTGCTCAGCATTTATTAGAGAAAAGAAAACCTTGTCTTTTAATTTTGATGTATCCAAAAGCTCTGCCTTGATTTCATCATTAAATGACTTGATTCCTCTTTCCATTGTTTCAGCTGCAATTCTTATGACCTCTTCATATTTTCCTGTTCTTTCATATTCTTCATAAAGATTATTTACATATATGGTTGGTGTGGCATTTTTTAACCCCGGAATGTCATAGAAATTCAATCCATCAACTTCACGGTTGGTTTTATTAACCTTTCTGATTACAACTCCACAATCCTTGTACTTTTCGTCCATATAATCCTTAATATCATCCTTAATTTTTTCCTTAAATTCTTCGTAATTTAAATTCATGTTCGTCCTCCTAAAAAATCCTTAATTTTAATTTTTGCTCTGTTTCACTCTTATGGTGGAACAACTAAAATGCTTTCACTTTTCATAAGACACCTCCATTTTTGCAATAAAAAATGCCCTATTGAAAAACAGTCAGTTCTTAAACTACTGTTCTCAATAAGGCATTTATTTATTTTTGATTTAAAGTTTTAAGGTTTGTTGGTCTCAAACTTTATGGTTATATTTTACTATTGTGATATGGTAATGTCGAATTCTAATGTGGATGTAATTTAGGAGAATAAACCGTATTGTGGTTTAAGTTATTGAGTTGATGTGCAAAAAGGAAAGGTTGGGACACGAGGTCCCAACCTTTTTCATTGGTAATATTATACTTTAATGATAGTATATGAATAGATTCACCCTAGTGTTTCAATGCTTTAAATAGTTCTTTTCTTCTAATTAAAACCAATAGAATATTCCGAATGAATATTTTTTCTACTTAACATCTAGTACTATTATCTATTGACCTATTACCATTTTCCATACATTGCAATACTAGTAGGTGATGAACCTGATTTTAAACCGGTATCAACAAATCCATAATTCTTGCCATCACCAGTTACCTTCACCCATTTTCCTGATGTATTTTCCACATAATGAATCTGTTTAGTCCACTGCTTTGTCTGACCTGCACAGGCATCGAGACATGCAACTCTGCATCCACTTGCAACACTTCCCCAACTGTTACCATTTGGAGTTATTATTGTTTTTTTGCTTCTCATTTTAAAAGTATAATACTTAGTATTATTAATTGTTACTGTTCCATATGGATAATTTGTACACGGTGTAGTAGCTTTTGATGCTGGAGCCTTCAACATTCCTGCAATAAATTTACCATTTGGTCCAAGAAAATGAATACTGGTTAGACTACCTTCATTTCCGTACCTTGCATATGCCTCATTTTTTTCTAATTGTCCAATTTTTTTAGCACCATTACTATCATACACTGGTACCACCTTTCCACTTTTGTTAATTAAAATTGCTGGTGATAATGCCATACATATTCCTCCTTTTGTCTTTTTAATTTCATTTGTTTTTAGTTACTTTATATTAATTATGCACATAAAAAATATCATATTTTGTTATTAGTGTTCTTTCTTTGAAGAACTCTTTACTATTAATAAGTTCCAAACTCAGTATTTAGCAACTAAAAAATAACAAAAATATTAATCTATGTTTAATATTTTTGTATCAAACTGGCTATAACTTTTATAACCGCACTTATATAGAATCTAACAGATTAACATTCTTTAGATTCTATTGCTTTCCTTTTCACCTATAAACACAATAATGTATTTATGAATCACCAAACATTTTTTAATTATTATTTTGTTATCTTCACACTCTTTCTCTTACTCCAGGCACCGTACACTTTTCTTTTATTTATTTTTTTATACCCTCGTATCTTTACATAATAAGTTTTATTTTTGCTTAATTTCTTTATTATTATAGCTTTTGAACTTGCCTTTACATCCATTATTTTTCTTTCTTTTTTTAACTTCTTATCGTTAGCATACCATATTTCGTATCCTCCTACTCCCTTACTTTTTTCCCATGTTATCTTAATCATTCTGCCCTTTTGATTTACTATCTTTGACAATTTTACTTTTGCTGGTTTTATAATAAATTTCTTATTCATTATCCCTTTATACAATTTCTTAAATTTAACTTTCACCTCGGCATAACCAGGCTTGATATTATTACTATACGAAACCGTATAGTATAACTTTGAAATAACCTTTCCTGAGCTATCCTTTATTGTAACGGCTGGCTTATTTGCCTTCCCATTATATACAAAACTCCCCTTATTTAAAGATACCTTTTTCAATTTCTGAATAAGATCTTTTTTATTATTCCCACATACCTTACATTTATATGTAGCCACTCCCAAGTGTGTTGTCGTGGCTTTTTTTATTACTGACTGTAACGCATATGTATGACCACTCACACTACATTCTCTTGCTAATAGAATATTTACACCTACACTTTCCGGAATTTCAGGGACTTTTCCGCCATCAGTAAACTGCCATATATTATATTGTCTACTATAATCACAGCTTGAATTGTACTGAGCCACCCACTTATCCCAGTTTTCAAATCTTTTGTCTGTCAATCTATTATTCCACCAATAAAGATTTGAATAAATCCCTACTTTATACCCTGCTTCTAATATTTTGTTACAAAAAGTCTCTGCAATATTACCAAGCAAATCATTTGATAACTTTTCCTGTTCATTGGCTTCTATATCATAATAAATAGGATATGTAGGATTTGCATTTGTTTCTCTTACTAGTCGTAAAACATGATTTACTTCACTTTTTGCCATTTCAGTATTAATAGCATGAGAATAAATGTAAATTCCATATTGGATATTATTCTCACTACATCCCTGAATATTTTGCTTGAAATATTTATCATCCTGTCCAATATCATCATCACCATACCCACATCTTATAAGTACAAATTCAATATCTGTCTGTTTTACCTTCCCCCAATCAATTATGCCTTGATGATAACTTACATCAATACCTTTTGATAAAGCTCCTTTTATTACCTCACCTTTATCATTATAAAATACACCGTCAACGTTCGTCCACGCTATAGCTGCCTCTACCAATGTACTACACCAAACGCAGCAAAACAAAACTACCAAAATCAATTTTATTTGTCTCATTAGTTCCTCCTTATTAGATATTATTCTACTATACTTTTTTACATAAGTTTTCTCTAATTTATTTAAAAAAAGGCAGTTTTCACTGCCTTTTTAATCTTTATACTAATTATGCTATTTATACTTATTGATCCCTTCTTCACGCTTGCTACTTAATAAATCAAACAAATATGAATTAATAGTACATCCAGAATTTAACGCCCCTCCAGTGGTATGAATTCCCCATGCTATTCCATCTTCATCAAAGACCGGTCCTCCCTCTTGAGCCTCAGTTGTGCTTGCGTTATAACCAATTATTCGTTCATTTTGTTGTTTTATCTGTCCATAGCTTTCAAATAGGTGTATATTCATAGATTCCCATTGTGTGAATCCTGCTACCCTTATATCTTTATTCACTAATGATGAACTTACTCCAAAACCTAACCAACCAGTTGTTGCTCCCACATTCTGTTGCATTGTCACAACACACCAATCATACTCTGAATCACCACCTTGTGTATACGCAGTTGAAGTAATCCATGATGCTGGATAACAATATTCTCTAGAAAGGTTTTGTTCATACATTAAATATGTCCCCACCTCTTTTGCCCAACCATATTTTTTCGACCAAAAGCAGTGACCTGCGGTAACCATTACATCTGGACCAACTATATAACCACTATCATTTAACATCATTCTATTTTTTTCTTTTCATTTGCAGAGTGCGATTATTAGTTGCTTTCAACAGATAATTTTCTAAACAGACAATCTATACAAGATACTATTTATCCTGATAATCTATCTTGTAGTATTCTAGCGCTCAATTTTCCATTATGTCTAAAACAAGTGATACTATTGTAACTAACTTCAGATACCAAACTAAAAAGTATCTTCTTTTTTAATTGGACATTTTTCTTTCTTTAATCTTCCTCCTTTATATTTTTCTAGATATTTTATATTAATTAAGCGCGCATAAAAATATCTCATTTATTTTAAATCTACATCGTCTAATGTTCCAAAATATACATAAATTCCATGCCAATCAGCCGGAGCAATTTTTAAATCTTCAAGTGGATAATTAATTGCCCAATATGATAAGTCATGTGTTTCCTGATGTATTTTATAAAACAGTTCTATATCATGTGTTTTCTTTAACTGTTGCAGTTCCCCTACAATATGGTTTATTCTTTCCGAAAAAGATTCCTTGTTTATAATTGTTGATACTCTTTCTAAATCTGAAATCATATCTGGTATAGTGTATCCTGATATAACGTTATCTTTTGGATTATCATCTATATTATTCCATACTTTTGAATCTTTTGAACAATCACCATTAAAATCCTCCACAAGTTCACATTCTATATAGGAATGCACATTAAATATCTTATCTTTAACAATCTTACGACTACTCTCATTTAAATCATCCAGCCACATTTTCTTTAATGCTTCCGATTTTTCCTTTGAAATGCTAACCCCTGTATCGTAATGTAGTGCCCGTTGTGAAAGTTTTAATGCAACTGCCGTAGTCTCATCTTGTTCTGTATCTTGTTCATTTTGTGTAGTTTCTACTATCTCTGCAAAACGATTCGACATTTTATTATTTTTCGTATTTTTATGAACAAATGCCCCTGTAATAATACACACAGCAAGTGTAACAACTATCATTCCTCCACCCAATAAAGCGTATAACTTCTTATCAGACACCTTCTCATTTTCTAAAAAACAGTTATCTATTCTTTTCTTTATTTTCATTTTTGAATTGTTAAAGGAAATCATATAATTTCCTTTAACAGGTACTGTGTCCAATATAGTTCGGCAATATATTCCAATTTGCTTCTTTTCCAATCCATTTACAACTCTAGAATCACATACATACTCAATATCCTCCAATGCTTTATTTTTTACAATATATATAAAGGGATTAAACCAATATAATATCATTACGCAATTCATAATCTTTTTGTATAAAATATCTTTAGATTTTAAATGTATCATCTCGTGTCTAATTATATTGTTAATCTTGGAATCATTAAAGTCCATGTCTACAGGGAAATATAACTTTGGACTTATTATTCCATAAATAATTGGTGAACATATCTCTGTACAGTAAAAAACGTCTAATTTTCTTTGATATCCAATTTCCTGCTTTATACTCTCTATTAAATTAAAAGTATTACCATCTTCTATCTTAAAAGATGTATCAAATAACAATTTCTTTAATCGCTTTTCTTTTAATATTATAATGTTCAAGCTAATATACATACCCAAAAACCAAAAAATCACAAAAAACATAGAATTTTCAAATACAGTGTCTCTTATTCTTTCCATAACCGGCATTTTCAGAAATATCGCATCACTTTTTTCTTTAATCGCTTTTGTTTCAAATACTACCTGATTATGTTCTTTTTGCTTATTATCTTCAATATTTTTTTTACTTTGACTGTAATTCTCTACATCATTTATTTTTCTTTCTTCTTGGCTATATAATTGTGTCGTTTTTTCTGACAAACTTATTGGATTAATTCCCCAGGGAATTATCGCACATACAAGCATAATTAACCATGCAATCTTTCTCCATCTATATCCTATATATTTTGTTACAAATTTTGAGATTATCAAAATTACTATACTTAAAATAGTAATTATAATCGATGTTCTAATCAAAGCCTCAATAATATAATCTGTCATAAGACTCCCCCTTTTTTATTTTTTAATCTTCTGGTCTATATATTCTTGTAATTCTTCTAATTCCTTATCATTTAGCCCTTCTCCATCATATAAAGCACATACAAAATTCTTCAGTGAATTATGATACATTTCTTTTAATATACGCTTACTTTCATTTTTCATATAATCCTGTTCTGTTATAATACTTGTGAAAATATTGTTTTTGCCCTCTTTTGAAATTTCTACAAATCCTCTTTTTTCTAATCTTTTTAAATATGCTAATACTGACGTTTTATCTAAGTGTCTCCCCCTTTTTTCTAATTTTTCTTCGATTTCCATTCTCGTTACCGGACGATTATATTCCCATATAATCATTATGATTTCTAATTCAGAATTTGGTAACTGTTTCATTCCTTTTTCCTCCTATCCTTTTTTTAGTATATAAGCATATTTTACATTTGTCAAATATGATATCAAAAAAATTTTCTATTACTCTATCTAAACATTTAAATAATTATCATAATAATCTGATAATGACTTTAAAAATTCTTTTCGTCTACTCTTGCTAACCCAAACAACCTTGTTATTCGTTAGATATATTTCATTTCCTCTATAACTTTTAATATAAGCCATATTTACAATATAACTATTATGACATCTTACAAAACTACTGTTCAATCTTGCCATATGTTGTTTCATGTTTTTATAACTTAGAATATCTTCATTAAGTGTATGTACTAAAGTATTTCGATTATATGTTTCAATGCATAAAATTTCATCAAAATAAATTTTAAAAAAGCCTGAATCATTTTTTTCAATAATGAATTTACCATTTCTATCAATTAATTGATTCGACCAGTCTTTAACTATTGGATCTATTTTATCCTTATCTACTGGTGTAATATTATTTTTTATAACCTTTATCTCATAACATTTTAATATATTATGATACATCAACGGTGTAAATATCATTTTCATTTTTTGATTACTCTCACTAGTTTTTTTCATTAAATTTAAAACATCTTCTTCTATAAAAATATCCAGTAGCATTACATCTATATTATTGTTGCAGATATACTCTTTTAAACTATGTGCATTTTTAGGCGTTAATAAAAAAATATATAATCCATTTTCCTTACCAATACTTTCCAATATACTATACAGCTTTTTCAGGATTTTTTCTTTGTCTTTGTACACCATCATTTTCATATGTTTTATCCCCTCCTATTAAACCTAACATTTTGTTTCTTTGACCTTACTATTAAACATTTACTTAATAGAGCATAATACAATACTATTATGGTTCTTTATCTCCATATCACATTAAATGCTTTTTTAAACATTAATTATAGTAATTATAATTATTAATCACTAGCAATTACTTCTATCATTTCATTATGCCAACATAATTTACATTATTCCTTGATTAATCTTAACCAATATAAGTTTATTAAACTTTTCTATAAAAAAACTCCCCCCATTATACATAACCATTTTTTTATTTACTCCCTATCCTTATTCTTTCTTTTTCTTAACAAGTCTATTTTTTCATAATCATTAATTGCATAACTGCAACATTGAAGAACTAAAGAATTAAATGAAACCTGCTCTATTTCAGCAATTTCAAATAACGAATTGTATGTCTCTTCCGAAAATCTAATTGTTCTCGGAATATTAGATTTTGATAAAGAACTATTTACTTTAAACATAATAACCTCCAAAATTGTAATATTCCATTATTATAATCATTTTTCAAACCTCTTTATATAACCATTTATGTAACCAAACATCAAATTATACTGATAAATTTATTTAAATAGTTCTTTCTTTACTCTATTAATGTATTGTCTAGAATTTCCTAGTTCTTTTGCAATTTCGTTATCTGTATATCCTAAATATAAATACGTTAAAATTTGTTTTTTCTTTTCTGATAATTGCTGCACTTTACTTTTAAAATCTATAGTTTTTTCAACTTCCAAACTTGTTTCACCTACCAATACTTCTTTTAATTCTTCTACATACTTTCCTTCTGCTTCTTCTCTTCTAATATTAGATTTACACAAATGTGCATATTTAAATTTAATAGCATTTTCAATATATACTATACACTGTCCATCATATTTACAATTTGATATTCTTTGAATAGCTTCTATTATTGCTAAATTCAATTCCTGTTCAGCATCTTCCTTATCCATAAAATAAATTTTCTTTACATATTTGTTTATTATCGGTTTCATAATTTTTAAAATCTCCATTACTGCTTCGGAATTATTTTTTGCCTTATTAACTAAATTTGCGAACTTTTCTGCCTTCATACTTGTCTCCTTTTCTTTTTAAAAAGAAAAAAGAGACAAATATGTAAACTCTTAAAAACATTTTTAATTAATTTCTATATAACTTGCACTCACAATATTTACTTTTTCAAACTATACTGTATTCTAAATATTTTTAACCTCATATGCTTTTTAATCTTGTTTAACTTACTATGTTGATCTCCATTTATTTTTGCAAATATATTTACAAATAAGCTGTTTTTCTCTTATTAATCAATATACTAACTCAATGTATAAATTATCAACTATAGAAAGAAGGCGATATTATGAGAAAATATTTAAACAGATTAAAAAATCCAGCTACAATAATTGGACTAACGGGATATTTATTAACAATTCTTTCATCACTTGGATTTATTATAGACAATGATACTATAATGACAGTAGTACAAAGCATTTGTGCAATATGTGTTTTGTTAGGCATTCTAAATAATCCTGACACATCCGGTATAGACTTTCCACAAAAGAAATAATTTTTTTTGGTAAAGTTTTAATTAAACGTACGTTGAGTTAGTATTTTATTATTACAAGAATTTATATTTTTATATAACATTTTTTTAAATCATTCTACCTTATTTGCTTAATTAGGTAATAACATTGACTAATTAGCAAACCACCTCTCTTGACAAAAAAAAATTCACATTATAATATTAGGATAATTGTTTTTAAAGGAGTTTCTATATTATATGATTAGAATATTGTTTGAAAGATTTTTACCACTTACCTTATATTTTACGACTCTCGTTTCAATAATGATTATTGGAACATTTATCCCTCATTCATCAGATTTATTCTACTTATGGTATTTTGGTTTCTATTGGATTTTTTATCATGCTATAATCTATGTCACAAGTTTTTTTATTGGACTCATTACACAAAAAAGAAATAAACGCACTAAACCATATTATTTTTTATTGTCTTCTCTAATATTTTTTATCATAAATACCTTTGCTTTATTTCTTCCTTTGTTAAGCATTATTAAAAGTTCATACCATAATTATAACTTTGAAACCATTATATACTTTGCCTTTATTTCTTTTATTTCAACACTCATATTTTTATTAGGTCAATTAATTAGCAAAAAATTTTTTCATAATAAATTATGATTACACTTACAATTAGACAACCCTTAAATTTTCTCTCCTGCAATTTGACTAAATATTGGTTTTAAATCCAAAATGTGACTGTTGCAGAACACAACAGCCACACTCCTATTATTTAATTTAAATCATACTATATACATAATTTGCAAATGAAGAACAACATGCTTGAATTACTTCATCAGAAGGATTATCTGCTTTCAATAAAAGCAATCCTACTTTTTCGTCCACACCTGTCATCTTATCATATACTGCAGCTTTTAATCCTCCTAGAGTTTTTGAGCATCCAATCTCATCAAAAATCTGTTCAAATCTCTTTGCGTATTCTGCTGTATAATACCATGATAATGCTTTTGAAAATCTATGATAATCCGTTTCATCTGTATAACTTCTAATTTTTTTCTGTATAGCATACGCATCAAAATCACAGCAAAAATCTGAATAATTACACGTTAATGTATTTTTTCCGATGGTCATATTTGCTATAGTTTGTAAATCTTTATCCTTATATATCTCAAAACCATCCTTATTTTTATTTTCGTAATTAATAGTTGTATCACTCATACCAGTTGCAAGGTCACCTCCCCAGCCAGCCCAAAATGAAGGAGGTAATCCTGTTCCTAAATAAGCTTCTATCGTTGCTGCCATATGACTTAGATCTATGAGCCCTATATTCCCATCTGATAAAAGAAATCTCTTTTCTTTAGATGTTTCCTTTCTTATGTAAGGTTTTAGTCTACTATATAACTCAGCATTATTTTTCTTCACATAATTGGAAAATGCTTCGTCAACTGCATGACCTGTAGTAAAGAACCATTGCCATCCTTCATATTCTTCACCCCTTAAAAAGTTAGTTATTCCATTAACAACCACATTTGGTGTGACAATACTTGGATTTGTTGTTGAACCCACATTCTTTTCATAATAAGTTACATACATACTTTCCAAATTTTTAATATCATCAATTAATGTATTGATTGATGGTTCCTTTACTGTTGGAATTTCTGGTCTTTCATAACTGCTATGTTCCACTTTGCTTACTAATGGAAAACGTCCTGAATACATTGTTTTATCTAAATCAAAATCCCATCCAGATTCTGATACTTTTATTTCATAGTATTGATCTAAATTCCATTTTTGAGGAATTTTAAATCCCATATTTCCACTAAATCCATATGACATATCACTTACAAAACTTGTTTCTGCAAATCCTTTATTGCAAACTTGTGTGCACACATTACGTGTTCCATATACCCCAATTTTATATTCTGGATCAAAATTTTCTGACAATGATTTAAAATATGGTAATATCTTTCCTGTAATATCTCCATCTAATGGATCTGTATCAACAGCAAAATATATTATACTATCTTTTGGAATGCCGTATTTTCTTGCTGCTTTTGTTGATTTTTCTGCATCTATTTTTCCTCTCGCAGATGTAAAATATTCAAGATTTGCACCTGATTCTTGAAAAATAGGAAACAGTTTCATACCATTAGAAATAATTCGCTCTACTTCTCCTTCTCTTAATTCTTTAAAACTACCTCCTGTTAAATATCGTCCTATTACTTCATAACCATTTGCCTTTAGTATATTTAAACGATCTTGTGTCATTTCAAATCTTGTATCACAACCATTACTTGATCTGTCAGTATTGCCTCTACTCACCAATAATGCCATCCAAGTATTAGTATCTGCTTTTTTTGTTCTAGTTAGTAACATGTCTTTTTGAAATTCATCTATTTTATTTTCTAAAGCTGTATCCCAAGTTGTAGACAGCAAGACATCATATCCGTTACAACATAATGCTGCCCTAAATAAATAGATTGCCTCTTCATTCGTTTTTGATGGCAACATTGGTAATCTATTCTTTGTACCTTCTCCAAAATATCCCGTTGCCTCACTTACAGAAAATTTTTCGATTGCCTGTAGCACCTTAATCATAGCTTGATTCATTTCTCTTCCATAAACTCCATCACATGGAGCAAGTCCTATATAATCAATATACTTATTATTAAAATGCTGCTGTATTTGTCTTATCTTTTCGTTTCCTCCTCTTAAGGTTAAAGTGACGTACTGACTCATGGATAACAATGCTTTCATTACCGCAAGTGTAACTGTAGAATCTGTATTAGTTAAACCTGCGTCTTCTTTCATTTTCTTAACAGCTCCTCCTGTACCACTATAAAAGTGTTTTGTTATTCCTGTTGCTCCTGTTGAATAGCCTTTACACCATAATGCCCCTTGAATAATTGCATATATGTTATTTTCTGTAGTATCGCTACTATTTTGCTGTTTTATTCCATTCGGAAATTTAGAATTAAATTTTGAAATTGTAGTTGGTCCAAAGCTATCTGCTGTTGCAGTAATTCCTAATTCAATTTGCAAAGCTCTTGTTAATGCATAAATTGTGGTCCAACCAGTAATTCCATTTTCTGGTATAACTTCGTACCCTGAATTTCCTCCATACATTGCATTCAAATAAACTTGCGTTCTTTTTACCATTTCATCCATAATATTATTCTCCTTAATTTTTTTCATAAGCGCTTATACCATATAAAAAGGTAATATACATATTTTTGTAAACTTCTTATTCAAAATTATTTTCTTATACTGCACTTTTTTCCTTTTTACGTTAAGAATATACACACTTGGCTATTAGAACAATTCTCCAGTCATCCCCTTTTCCATTATCACAAGTTGACAACATCAGCATCTGCTCTCCATACTTAGGCTTATTCCCCTGTCTCCACAAACTTTGTTTCTCCACCTTATCAACGAATTCATCATACTCTTTCTCATCCTTTGCCATTACAAATTTCCAGTATTCAAACTCATGTATGTTAACACTCATCACTGCAAACACTTCATACTCCCTCTTTTTATCTGTTGTAAAATATATCTTCCTGTGCTTATAAAAAAACTCCTTATCCTTATACTGTTCCAGTGCTCCAAACATTTTTCCTCCGTTTATGTTATGACCGTAAATAATCAGGTTGTCTGATTTTTCCACATCACAGTATGCACTTAAATATGGTGTCCCATAAAAACTGTAATTCCTGTTAAAATCATGATTCAAATAAAAATCCGGTTTGTCCTTTGTCTGCATCACAGGATAACTTATGGTCGTTCCCGGTATTTCCACATAACCTATGCAGTCCTTGTTTTTCTTTACAAGACCATTTACATCAGACTTCTTTTCTGTCACGCTCTCCTGTATGTTCTTAAAATCATTCTCATACTTTTTCTCTGCTCTTTTTTCCTTTAAAAAAGGGACAGTTGCAATCACAGCCATCCCCACTAAAAGAAGTATCAGAGATATTTTAATTATCCTCTTCATCGTCCTTCTCCATTTTGAAATTGTATTTTGACTTGTCCTTTGCTCTTACGCATGCAAAACATCCAAGTGCAAGCAATAATGAAATAAATGAAACTGCCATTCCTGCAGTCCTTCCATTAATGCCTGTCTGTGGTGTGTCAGGTACCACAGGGATTCTTTCATCAGTAACCGTAAGTTTCTGAACTTTTCCTGTATCCTTAACTTTGATTTTCTTATTCTTTGCAACCTTGTAATGCTCTGGTGCATCCACTTCCTTAAATGTGTAGGTTTCTCCTGCCTTAAAGATGCCTTCTATGAATTCGGCTTTCTTTCCGGTTGTAAACTCATACACCTTTTTGCCCTTGCTGTCATATACCTTGTACTTTGCACCACCAAGCTGTTTCTTTGTGTCTGATGCAATCTTATTGAATTCAACCTTGATTGTGTCATCAACCATTTTTGCTTTCTGTACTTTTCCATCATCAGCCACCGTGAATTCAATACTTGTTGCTGTTGCGTATCCGTCTCTTGGCTTTGTTTCTGTTAAAACATAAGTCTTACCAACGGCATACTTTCCTTCAATCATATGGCTCTGTCTTGATGAAACCCATTCATCCATTACCTTTCCTGTGTCCTTTTCAGTTACCTGCATATGACATCCCGGAAGTTCCTTTCCGTTGGTAATATCTGTCTTTGAAAATTCAATCTTTGTTGTGTCATCATACATTATCACCTGATTATCAATGTTTTCATTGAAGCTGTCACCATTCTTAATAAGTACCCTTGTCTTTGCATTTTCATCATCACTTTCCGCAAGTTTAAAGGTAATGACATTTGCAGTTACAAAACCATCTGCCGGCTTTGTTTCTGTTAATGTGTATTCCCTGTCATGAAGTAAGCCGTATATCTTAACCGCATAACCGTCACCTTTTTCTACACGAACGTTATCATATCCCATCTCATCAATCTTTTCATTTAACTTAACTGATGAAATGTCGCCTGTTATCCAGCTTACGATTTCGTTACCGTTTTCATCACTGATTTTTAAATGACAGTTCTTAATCTCAACTGATGATGCAATCATCCTTTTGCTGATTACTGTTTCAGTCTGATCTTCCTTAACCACTGTCTTGGCTGATACAACTGCAGTTTCCTGATTATTGTATTCAAGATGTACCTGATGCTTTTCCCTATTAATGTAATAGCTGTCACCAACACTTTCCTCAAGGAAATAGTAAGCTCCTGAATTTAAGTTGCCTTCCATCTTTCCATAACCTTCATCCATTACAGGCACATCAAATGGGATTTTCGCCTTTCCTTCCTTGTCAGTTGTAACTGTTGCAATCTTTTCGCCTGCAGCAACAATCACATTTCCATTCTTGTCGTAAATGTTGTCCCTTGAATAAAATCCAAATCTTGCATTTCCAACAGGCTCATTTGTTTTTGAATCCTGCTTTTCAAGTGTAATGTCCGTCTTTACTATGTCATTGCATATGTCAATCTTTCCATCCTTTGAGTTTTCAGAAATGTCAAACACATACTCGTCATCCTTGTTATTCCACTTAAAGCTTAAATCCCAGGATGACTGTTTTGGAAGAACATAACCATACTTTGTCTTTACTTCCTTTAAAGTGTATTCTCCAAGTGGAACATTAAGTGTGATTGTTCCGTCATCGTTTAACAAGTAACCACAGATACCATTGCAATCATTTGTAAACTCTGCCTTTTCACCTGTTGTAATTTTTGCAACAACTGAATCCTTCTTAAACAATACTGTTCCCTGATTATCCTGTGACATTATGTCTTCTCTTGCAATAAGTTCAAATACAACACCATTTAGCAATGTGTCCTTGTAGTTAAATGGATTAAATAAGTCTGATGTTGTTTCATTTTCACCATTCTCTGCATTACTTCCCTTTGTTCCATTCTTTTCTGTGTTAACTGAATTATTGATTTCCTCATCTTTATCTGACTTACTTTCTTCTGAATTGCTTTCATCATCCTTCTTGCATAATTCAGGACCAATTTTGTTTATTGTAAATTTTCCGTAAGTCACATCATTATAGTACTCACACTCTGCATACAGATATTCCTTGCCAAGCTTGTCCACCATGGTCTTGTATGAATTACTGTTAATCTCCACCATTGCCGGTTGTCTGTTTACCCTGTATCCTTCCGGACCTTCAATTTCATAAACCTTGTATGTACCGGCTTTTATTTTTTCGTAAGTAATGATTTCTCCTGTTTCATCTGTTACAAATCTGTCCACAACCTCAATTGCATTTCCATTGCTGTATGTCTGTGTAACAAGTGTTTCACTGTCATCTTCATTTACCTTATAAATCTGATATGTTGTTCCTGCCTTTAAAACTGTCTGATGTGTCTTTGAATCCTTCTTTACAATCTTTAGATATGCATTGAATTCAGGATTGTTTAAAAGATACTTGTATGTCTTTCCGTTTTCCTTAACATTCACATAGAAGTCAGGACATTTTTCAGTGTTTGCTGCTCCAACTGTCTGATGAACCACGTATGTTCCATATGGCATTTCCTTTGATTTGGCATAACCAGTTAAGTCTGTTGTAAGAATGTCTCTTTCAGTAGCCTTTGCCTCTTCATATGAACCTGCACTTGCCAGATAAATTTGGAACTGTGCACTGTTTTCAGGTGAAACAATTCCCGGCTTTCCATTACCCATTCCCTTGATAATTGCCACGTCACCTTTTACCACGTCCTCATCAGCCTGTGTTTCTGCAGAATTATACTCATTTGTAAACTGCTGACCGTCTTTTGTGATTGTATATACCTTATCATTTTTAAGATAACCTTCAGGTGGTGTGATTTCCTTTAAGTACATGTTTACACCACATCTGTAATAGTCTGTTTCAAATGTACCCTTGGCATTTGTCCTGTATGACTTTACAAGTTTTGTGCATGCTGCATCTGAATATACTCCATACACTGCGCCTTCCAATGTTGCATCTCCCTGTGGTGTACTGCCTGTTTCAGAATCCTTTTTCCACACAGTCATTTTTACTTTCTTGTATTTGTCCTTAAGAACAGGCTTGTATGCAAGCTTGTAATTGCTGTATGACTCTTCTGCAGTCTCGGGCCACTTTCCATCACTGTTCTTCTTCCATGAATCAGCCTTTGTGAGTGTTACTGTAACCTTGTTTGATGACTGGCTAGTAATCTTGTTTGAACCAGACTCAACAACAAATGATGTAAGAATGTTGTTGTTACCTGATGAGATTTCTTCAATTACATAATTGTTTGAGATATCATCTATCTGGTTATTGATGTCATTCTTTATTAACTTTTCTGCTCCTGCTTTTGACAAATCTAATGCATATGAATATCCTTTGTCATCTAAAGTATCTTTTACCTCTTTCTTTTCATCACTTGTCATTCCCTTTAGATCAGTATCCTTTACATAGTAATACTTCTTTGAATTTAACTGATATGTAAATCTAAAGATAATCTTACCATTTGAATCCGTCTTAACGTCCTGTGTAAATGTTGTAGCATCATCATCTACATCTTCCTTAACTGAATCTCCCCAGCCATTGTACTGATAAGAATATAATTCTTTAATATTCTTTGCTGTAAATCTAAATGTAACCTGTGGCAATGCCTTGCCATCTTCATCCTGCTTCTGTAAAGTTATTCTTTGACGATAATAGTCACTGGATTTTAACGGATAAAAATTATATTCTGTTTCTGTCGAATTTATCTGTAATAACCTCTGAACCTGATTCTTTTTTGTACTCCCAGAATATTCCCAAATATCCACATCACAGGATACCGTCTTTCCGGGATTAAAGATATCTGAATATATGGTATCGTTTGAATAATAACCGGTGTTTTTTTTTACCTGACTTATTATGTCCTTTAACCCACTTTCGCTTGTAATTCCTTCTTCAACAGCCCATATAAGACACTGTGCATATACCCAAGCCTTATTACTTTTATTCTTGCTTATGGCATACCAATATCCAATTTTAGCTTCCAAAGCATCTTTCTTATTCGAACTGTCACTGCTAATTGTCTTTGTCTTTGAAATATAGGTATATCCGGTATGACATGCCAATCCCAAATCCATACAAAAAACCGGCTTTTCATTTACAAGTGTCTGTAGCCATATGCCACTTTCACTTTTTGAACCCACGTTGACTGTTCCAAGTTTTCCTAAGGAATCCAAAGATGCTGTTCCTGATGCCGCTTTTACATTACTTGTCGGCAATGTGGCTGTAAGTAACATTACCATTGCCAATAATCCTGCTATAATTCTCTTAACTTTCATTTTCACATTTCCTCCTAAAAATTTCGTCTGCACGCAATCAATTGGTAATCTCGACTATCGTCTCAATGTCCATTGACCACCTTATAGAAATTCGTACAAGCACGATTTCTGCATTGTGGTTTATTGCGCAAAAAAAGAACGCCTTAACTTAATAAGACGTTCTAACTATTTTATTTACTTGTTTCATTGAGTATTTTGTCTACATTAATGTCTGAAAACAAGGCTACCCAATATGTGCCGTTACCTGATTCATAACATGCTATTGCTCCGCTTTTATGACTGATACTTTTCAAATTATTGTAATGTCCCGGACTGTTCTTCCACTGTTTCATAGCATCTTTATAATTGGTTGCACCCATTGCAATATTCTCACCTGAAACATATGGCTCTCCATATTCCATGCCATTATCACCTTTGTACCAATAATATTCTTCATCTATGCCATAATTCTTATGTAGAAAATCAAACGCTGTGTCTGACCATCCGTTATGTGAAAAGTTCTTGCTTATTTGCTTTGCCCTTATAAGGCAAATCTTATATAACGTATCCGACCATTCAATTTTATCTGCTCCCGCTTTGGTTCTGTAACCATTCTGCACTATGAAAGCATTTTCCGCTGCCACTCTGTCATGAAATCCTTTTTTTATTTTTCCATTGGATTTCTTAACATATGTAAGACTCTTTGTTTTCACTGTTATGGTCTTTGAAAACTTTCCCTGCTCATTTGCTCCATTATCTGTAGATTTATAAGCTCTTACCTTTAGCTTAACTTTTTCATTGGCTAATAGATTTGTCAGTGTATATTTATTATTCTTTGTTGTCTTAACGCATTTCCATTGTTTCACTGCCGGATAATAAACATATACCTTATAACCTGAAACATTTTTCATTTTCTTCCATGTTATCTTATAACCTGCTTTGTACTTAACTGATGTTTTTCTTAAACTTGCATCCATTATTGTCTTGTACTTTTTTGTAATGGAAGAAACCTTAACGTTTGTTACTTTTCCCACTGACTTGGCATTTACGGTTTTGGTGGTAAAACAAAACCCTAGTGTAACAACCAGCATTGCCATAATCAAATATTTACTTTTTTTCTTAATCATTGTTCCAACCCTTCTGTCGAATTGTATTTTAACCATTTATAACAAATATCCATCATTCTTAGTGTTGTGGTAATTCCACCAAGAATTGATAAATATATTCTATCATAGTAATCTTCGATTTCAAATTCTAATGTGGTTGAATTTCGACTCTTTCAACCATACTCTGTATTTTAAACATTGGGACCCGGTGTCCCACTTTCTAATTTGCAAGTTCCGGCATGTCATGTTGCACTCTTGCCTTATAATAACTGTCAATTGTTGTTGGTGCATTATAAAGTGCTGCCAACAGGTATTTCTTAATGTTTTTTATGTTTGTTGTATTATGATTCATACACTCTAACACATACTCAATATGACTGATGTCCAATTTTGAGAATCTGGACTTTACAGTCTCTTTTGGAAACTTTGTACTTGAAATAATAATATAATCATTTTCACTGATAATAGTTTCAACAATAAGATTAACCATTCCATCTATCATTGACTTTTCAAGATAATGTCTACTAATTAAAACATCATAGTCTATGTTATCCTTTACCATTTTTGTATATTTTTCAAAAATTGATTCTTCTTCTCTTCCCATCACATCAACTGCATTTTTCACCATGGGATTAGATAAGATATTATTACTCTCTTTAGTATTATTTATATTAATATTATTACTATTAGTCTTACTAATAAGCGGACCCCTTTTGGTTACTTCTTGAAGTTCACTTTTTACACCTCTTGATGTAACCTGTCGTACACTTTTAGAAGTTTCCACATCTCCACTTCTTGAAGTGTAAGTTCCTACACCTCTTAAAGTTTCCTTCTGTACACCTTTAGAAGTTTCCATATCTACACTTCTTGAAGTGTGAATTCCTACACCTCTGGAAGTTTCTCTCTGTATACCTCTTGAAGTTTCCATATTTTCATTCAAATTGTCATCTTTTGCTACATCATCAAAATCTGTGTCATCAGGCTCCGAATGGTCCTGAAACACAACAAAATTCTTTACATATAAGAGGCTTGGAAGTCCCAAACCTCTTCTTTTCTTTTCAACCAATCCAAAATTTTCAAGCTCATTTAAATATCTTACAGCTGTCTTTTTACTAAAGTTAAAGTCCTCCATTATTTCTGCAATTTGATAAATTATGTACACTCTGTTTTCTGAATCGAACCATCTGTTCTTCATTGACAGGTTCATTCGGTCAAGCAAAACTCCATAAAGAAGTTTTGCATTGACTGACAAATCCGCAAACATTGGGTCCACAATCATTGCTTTGGGAATTCTTATGAAATTAAACTGCTCTGCCTGAGCTCCATAATAATAATCAAATGTCATAACCATCACTCTTCCATTTCTCCAATAACTGGTAAATTATGTTCTCCATTTCCGCCTTTGTATAATTTTCAGGAAAATACTGCTTAAGTTTCTTTCGGGATATTGTAACCTTTGCACTCTCCTTGTTTTTCTCTTCCGGTCTTTCAATGATGTCTGTTGATTTTTCCTTATTTTTAATTGCCTTAACTTGCTCTAAACTAACCTTATATCCAAGATTGAAATAATCTAAAATGTCCTGCTGTTCATTCTCTGACAATTCTGCTATTTCCACTGCAAGTTTTATGGCAATCTTTTTTTCATCTACCATTTCAAGTAACTCCGGTAACAGATTAGTAAGTTTTATGTATCGTGATACCTGTCTCCCTGACAAGCCATTTGCCTCTCCTACAACTTCCCTGCTTTCTGCTCCTTTTATTCCTTTATGGTAAATCGCTTCAAGCTTCATTTGAAATGCATAGGCTTTTTCACTTGGAAGTATTTCTTCCCTTTGAATGTTTGAATCAACCATTACTATTGTTGCATCGTCATCACTTAATTCTCTTATAATAACCGGCACCTTTTCAAGTCCTGCAAGCCTTGCTGCATGGGTTCTTCTGTGTCCCGATATTATCTCGTATTCTTCGTCATTTGTTTTCCTAACCAATATAGGAAGAAGTACGCCTCTTTCCCTTATTGACTCTGTTAATTCTTCCATCTTTTCATCGTCCGACACCTTAAATGGATGATTGCTAAAATCATGTAATTTATCTACATCTATTTCTTTTAATCCATCTGTTGTTTCCACTTTCAATAATTCATCGTAACTTGTTAATTTTATCTTTTCTCTTACTTTACTCATGTACAAGCACCTCCTCTGTTAATTCTTCATAACTTCTTGCCACTTTTCCTTTTGGGTCATGAATATATATACTCTTTCCCTCAGTACTTGTTTCTGCAGCTCTTACTGACATTGGTATTCTGCTGTCAAATATTCCGATTGTTTCTCCGTAGGTGCTCTCTAATGCCTCTAATATGTCCTTTGTATAGTTAGAACGCATATCAACCATTGTCATAACCATACCTTCTATTTTTAGCTCCGGATTTATCTGTCTTCTTACTCTGCTTATCGTCTTTATTAACTGCTGTAATCCTTTTACCGGTAAATACGATGCCTGAACAGGAATTAACACTGAATTGGCACATACAAGCGCATTAATGGTTATCATTCCAAGGCTTGGCATACAGTCAATGAGAATATAGTCATAGTTTTCTTTTATATTAGAAATAAATCTTTTCATTACTAATTCTCTGCTCATTACATTAACCATGGAAACCTCTAATCCTGCCAATTCTATGTTTGCCGGAACAAAATCAATATTTTCTTCATGTTTTAAAATTATTTTTGCATAATCGATTTCTTCCTCATTTACAACGTCCATTAACACATTTGCTAATGAATGCTCAATCTTGTCTGGTTCATCAATTCCAAGACTTACTGTCATGCTACCCTGTGGATCTGCATCTATTAGCAGAACCCTTTTCCCCTTTCTTGCTAATCCAATACCTAAATTAACTGTTGTAGTAGTTTTTCCTACTCCACCCTTCTGGTTTGCTATTGCAATTACCTTACACATTTCTTTCTTCCTCCTTATACAATTTTTAGAATGAAAACTCATATCGACTCTGATTATTGTGTTACATTTTCGTCTTACTAAAGAAACAGGAAGACTTCGCATCTAATTTGGTTCAACCAAAATTTTCCCAAATCAAACCAAAATAAACCAAAATTCTACGATAAGACGTGATAATTTATGATATTTTATGAATTTAAGATATTTTGCATTTTCAGGATTCAGAAAGCAAAAAAATCCCTCAAACATACTAAAAATAGTACATTTAAGGGATTTTCTCCTCTATAATGTGGGTTTTCACCCGTTATAAAATAGAATTCTTTTTTATAAAATCAAGTTATGATAACTTACGATTTATTTCATCTGAAGTGCTAATTTTTTCTATCACTTCCTATTATAATAGGCAAATCACTATATATTTTTTATTGCTCGTCCAACTCACAAGTTGGACTATAAAATCATTGTTATCACACAACTAATTTTTCAACCAAACTCTAATTTTAAGAAAGTTGGACTATTCCAAAACTTGGACGACCCTACAGAGCTAATAACTTAGAATTAAATAGTTCAATTTCTTCATTCATTTTGTCAGGCATAACTTCTGTATAAATATTTGCTGTAGTTGCATAATTGTTATGCCCCATAATCTTCTGAACAACTTTAATATTCATACCTGCCTCAAAACATCTTGTACAAAAACTTCTTCTAAGTGCATGTGGCGATACAGGTTTCATATATACCGGTTCACGATTTTCCTGTACAGATTCATAATCTTCTCGAAGATTAATTGATTGAACAATCTTGTTTATGATTGGTGCAACATTATATCTTGTCGCTGCCGATCCCATTGAAGATGTAAATACTAAATCAGACAGTCCTTCTTCATATTCACTCCTGTACCTTTTCCCCAATTCTTTCTTAATCCTGTCCTGATTCTTTTTTTGAAGCTTTAACATTTTCTTGCAATCAGCCATCATAGGAATATCTCTTACTGAATTAATAGTCTTTGTAGTTGTAAAACGTAAATGTCTTTCGCCATATTCATATTGACTATATAATGCTCTTCTGATATGAATAATATCATTTTCATAATCTACATCTGACCAACATAATCCTCCAACCTCACTGATACGCATACCTGTCAGCAACATAACTTTAAGCATTGGATAGTACCATACATATTCTGTTTCTGCTGTCTCCAAGAATTTTTTCTGCTCATCCACAGTTAAAAATCGCCTTTGTTTGGAATCTGTTTTTTCTGGAAGAATAATATCAAAACAAGGATTTATAGCAATCAGTCCATTATTCTTAGCAGATTCAAAACATTCCCTGAGACTACCGAGAGCATCTTTTATTGTAGTAACACCAATGCCATCACTCATCATTCCATTAATAGCTTCCTGTATGTCAAAATAAGTTATACTGTTTAACTTTCTCTTTCCAATCCTTTCACCAAAAGTTCTTTCATATCTTCTAGTCATAGGGTATACACTTGTAGCTTTTATTTTAGGAACTTTAAATGTATTAAACCATCTGTTTCTGAAAGCATTTACCGTAATATCACTACTTATAAGTATAGGATTCTCAGCCTCTTGAACTTTCTTATCAAATTCTGCCAATACCTGTTCCTTGTCGAATCCTGAAACACGAACTGAATTTCCATTAACCTGTTTTCTTGCTTCCCATAAACCATTGGAGCGTCTTCTTAAATTAGGTTCTTTTTTATTCTTTTTAGTTGTTGTTTTATTCATTTGTTCTACCTCCTGCATAGTCGCAATAGGGAACAAACGTTCTAATTGTATTTTAGCAAAGTTTGCTCTCTTTTACAACCCAATTCTTTGGTTATTTATATATTTTCTATACAAATATTTTTTAATTTAGGATTTAGTCTGTTCAGCTATCCATTTGTCTAATAATCTTTTATTTGCATATGACCTGTTTCCTATGCGTACAACAAACTCATGTGCATGCTCCTTAAAGAGTCTTCTGCAAGAAGTTTTTCCGATACATAGATACTTACATGTTTGCTCTAAATTTAGCAAAGCTGGTTCAAGATAATTTATATCTTCTTTAACGCTTTTTGACTCCATCTTATACTTCATCTATGCCTATCCTTTTTGAATTATTCAAGTATTGTTCTATTATATTTATCAACTCAACCGGTAAATCCTCTTTCCAATATAATGATTCCTCTAAATCAAGTTGTTTCATCAAATTTCTATCCAATAACTTTATAATCCTTTTATTATTGGATAAGTTTCCCAAATGTCCCAACACCTGTCTTTTATCTACTGTTAATATTTGTTCTGTCAGTATTAAAGAATTCTTTTCCAAAAATCCCTCCATGTTTTCCTTATTTACAAAAATATGCATTGGATGCCTATTTTTGTCCATTCGTGAAGTGAACGGACATACATTATAAATCATTGAATTCTGATTACTTTTTTTATTACTAACAATTACACACGGTCTTATACCCGATTGCACACAACTGTTTATATATTTGTCTAATTTAACGTACACAACATCTCCTCTAATCAGATAGTTCTTCCATAAAAGTCTATCATTAACTTTGAATTTTACTTTTTTCACTGTATTGTCCTCCTGCTACTCTATCTTTTTCGTATTGGTAATTCTAGTATTCCTTCCATAACTGATACCACTGTTCCTCCAGCTTCATTTATCATTCCTACTTTTGTATATGCATCAACGCTGTTACGGGATATCTTTGCAATCTCCGTAACAATAATTGCATTTGCATCGCCTTTTTTAATAGATTCAACAACGTTCTGAATTTGTTTATTCATAATCATTGGTCCCATTGCATTTCGACGAATTATATTTACAATCATAATACCGTGAGCTTTCGCATACTGCTGTATAAACTTCAACTGTTTATTTTCTTTCTTATCTGCTTCATATATGCTTCCATCCTCAGACAAATAAGCTATTGCTCTTAACTTACCTTTCTTTGCGTTTATTACACTCCCATTTCTATGTTTTGACATTTAATGACCTCCTTATATAGCTACATAGGATTATTTTTCTTTTGCAACACTATCTAAAATACTGTTAAAAATTTCCATGCATTGTTTTCTCTTGCTTATTTCTAAACTATTAATTTTATGTTCAAATTCTGATACATTAACGCTAAATCCTAATATTGTATTAGCATCTGTCTCCAATGCATTTGCCACTTGAACTAATGTTTTAATAGTCAAATTTCTAATCCCTTGTTCCACCTTATTTATTGTATCTTCTGATTTTCCAATGGCTTCACTTAAATCTAAAACCGACATATTATTCTCTTTTCGTATTGTTCTAATGTTTTGCCCGACTATATAAGAATCATATATGTTTAAGCTATTTTGTCTCATTTCTATTCTCCTTAGTTTTTAATTCATAATTTTACATTACAGCTTATTTTTTATAATTTATTTAGCAACCACATTCGTAATTGACTGTTGCAAAACATCCCTCGTCAAACAGATAAACTCCTACTCCACAATCTATCATTACCTCAAGAAATGCCTGTCTTTCAAGTTCATTATCGCTGATATCTTTTAATGTTCTGACTACAACAAATTTAATGTTTTCTTCTTCCATCTCATAAAGAAATTGTTTTATCATTTCTCTTTCAATCGTTGTTTCATCACTGGCATCAAGAAACCAGTAATCTACATTTAATCCACGATTTCTACACTCTTTTCCTATACGCTTTGCAACATCAACAACTGTATTAAAATCTTTTCCCGACTTAATAAAAATCACTCCATTAGCTACTTCTCTTCCGTCAAATATTTTTCGCATAAACTTGTTCCTTCTTTCATTATTATTTGACTAATCAATGTGCACGTTTCTTAATCACACGATAACTTTATCGAATTTTCACGATGTTTTCTATGTGGTTACTTGCGTACTTACTACGTATCGTTTACGTATCCTTAAATGTTATCCAATATACCCTTTAATATCTTCATAGCAAGATTCTTTTTTTCTTCCGGAATATTATGCAATAAATCATTATTTTCTTTTCCCACAATTATGTAGTCTAATGATGTTTCCAAAGTCCGTGCCATTTCTACAAATGTTTCTATGCTTGTACTATGTGCTCCAGACTCTATTCCACTATATGTTCTTGGGGATATTCCAATCTCATCTGCAAAGCTTCTCTGCGTATAACCCTTTTGCTTCCTTAAATATTTAATTCTACTTCCGCTCTCTTTTATGTCGTAATACAAATCAGCCCCAACTTTCCGGCTGCTGTCGAAAATATAGAAGTCTGATATATAAAACTTTTCGTGGCAAACTTGTACTTACATTTTGACATCTTGGCATAAATGCAAATTTTTCCCTAATCAATTGAAAAAATCTATAATTATATTTTGCACAATAAACTTGGAATTTTTCCTTTACCATCTATATCTTCTCCTACGAATCTTTGTTTAGAACACTTCATCTTCCTTTAAGCCAACTTGTTTCAATTACTGGTTTCCTTAAATAATCATATATTTTTCTTTTGCTCTTTTCCTCCCAACATTATTCGGAAATACATTGAAATTATCCGAATCATATTCCGATTTATCCTTTTTCAACAAAAAGAATTACTCAACTCCTAAAATCTACCAATTTAATTAATAGCAAAAATCCTAGAATAGATATACGATATAAGTCTATTTAATTTACAAATGCAAAGGAGATTTTATTATGAGCAACTTACAGACAAATATTGAAAATTATTTAAAATACTGTGAAGAACAAAAAAGACTGGACTATAAAACACTAAAAGCATATAGAATTGATTTATCTCAATTTTGTCAAGATATTTCTACACCTAATGTGACGGATATTACATCGACTATGCTTGAGAACTACATAAGTAAGCTTCACCGAAAATACAAGCCTAAAACTGTAAAAAGAAAAATAGCATCTATGAAGGCTTTATTTCATTATTTTGAATACCGTGAAATTATTGATTTAAATCCATTTAATAAAATACTAATTAAATTTCGTGAACCGACAAATTTACCCAAAATAATTCCTTTAAACACTGTAGAAGAAATGCTATCTACTATATATATAAAAAAGGCAGTTGCAAAAACTACTTATCAAAAGAGAAATGCTCTGCGTGATGCAGCTACAATAGAATTGCTATTTGCTACTGGTATGCGAATATCTGAACTATGTTCATTACAGGTAGATGATGTTAATTTAGAAGACGGAACTATTTTAATATCCGGAAAGGGTTCGAAAGAGAGACGATTGCAGATTGGAAATATTGAAGTTCTTAATATTTTAAAAGAATATAGATTAGATTTTTCTAAAGAAATTGCAAACTGTGGACATTTCTTTGCTAACCAGTCTGGGCATCCTTTATCAGATCAGACAGTACGAAGAATAATAAACAAATATACTTCTCTCGCATCTATCTCCCAGCATATTACACCTCATATGTTTCGTCATACATTTGCAACCAGCCTTTTAGATGCAGATGTGGATATACGATATATTCAAGAAATGCTCGGACATAGTTCAATTAATATTACAGAAATATACACTCATGTAACTACTGCAAAACAAAGAGATATTCTGACTAATAAACATCCACGGAATGGTTTTCATATTTAGATAAATATGCTATTTATATTATTTACGAAAATCATAATTTCAACAATATTATTCAATATAAAATCAATGCAGCAACATTTGAATTTTCAAAGTTGCTGCATTAATATGTTCTCTATTCTACTTCACATATGGATACTTTATATTGCTATGAGGATTTTTTACTAGAACAGGATTTTTTACAAACTTATTTCTTTTTCTTGTAAATGAGCCTTTATATCCTTTATTTTTAGAAACGATTTCCCAAAGCCTAAGTTTAACATGTTCAAACACATCATCTCTCCTTAAATACTGTATATATTGTTTTTCAATAAGTAATTTAGATATTCTCACGCTACTATCTGAATCCGAAATTTCATTTAATTCAAGTAAATATTTTTCAATATCTTCGTCTGATTCTAAGCAAACTAAAACAAATTCTACTACATCAAATGTTTGCTTGAATTTTTGAAATGGTCGTACCATATCAAAATTACATTTTCCCATATAACAGAACATATTTTTATTATAAACATATTCAATAAAATCATCATTACTTATAAGATAATTGAGTATTTCTGATTCTTCTCTATAAAGCAAAATAATTTTTTCAACGGGAACTCCTTCCATAGGGAATTCGAATTTGTTTTCATATAAAATTTTTCCCACTATATAATACTCATAACATTCATCTTCTAATAATTTATCCCTTATATTGCTATTTAATGGATAAGATGGTGTAAGAGCTTTTATATTTTGTATGGTACATTTTGAACACATATTTAGCTGGTTAATGAAATCAATATATTTATCAGTATTTAGTTCAGTATATACTATTTTTTCCAACTCCTCATCTAAATAATTTACTGATAACATGAATTTTTTTGCTTCTTCAGCTATATTTAAATTCAGTGGAGCTGTCAACATCTCTATAACTTTACTAATTTGTTCTTTAGTCATAGAGTTAAACATAATCTTTTTATTGTCTAATCCATAAACAATTTTTTCAATTATAGTATTGTCAGCACATGCGTCCACATATTCATCATTAAATAAATATTCAAATATAATGTAGCACTCTCTACCTTCTCTTATATCTGAATTAATACATTCTAATACTCTATCTAAATTCGTTTCATTTATTCTATCTCCAGAAAGCCACTTAAGCCCATATTCAAATTTTTCCATTTGAAATATTTCCTTATTACAAATGAGTTCATATCTATCCGAATATAATTTCTCGTAAAATTTGGGAAATACACCATTATTTTGTTCAATTATCTCAAATCTTATTTTAGGGACATAATAAGAATCTATATTGTTAATATTTTCACATGCAGAAATTATTCCCGCTGCATTTTCTTCCTCTGTAAAGTTCATTTTCTGCAAATTGTCCTTTTCGCAATAATGCAATAACGGCGTCTCATACAATTTCTTTTCTATCAGATTTGTTATAATTTCATCACTCAATCCTTCAGTTAACTCTAACCTATTTATTAATTCAAAATATAAATCTGTTAGTCTTTCAACCGGCAAATTATTAACATATTCAACCATTTTTATCTTTTCAAATTTTCCAGCTATTGCTTGATCTGCTAAAACTGTAAATATCGAGTCCCGTACAATTTTATTATTACTTATAAAACTGTATACACAATCGACTATATTTTCAAAATCGACAACTTCCATTATTGCTTCTTGTACATTGACTGCATTTTCTAAATTTGATTCTACAAACTCATCTTCTACTAACATATCCTGTATATAAGCATAATTTTCAGAATCAATGTAACTCATATCGACAAGTTTTATTGCTTTATTCACATTATTAATCTCTTTGATTTCTCGTTCTTCAATTATTGGTAATTGAACATCTGCATTAATAAACATATTTCTTACAAAATCTATGTCATCTATAAAAATGAGTGTTAGAAGCATCCTTCGATTTATGATTTCTTCTATAGACAAATTATCGCTTTGCGACACTATGCTATCTACAAATCGTCGTAAAAAATCTATATGTTCAATACAATGATTCTTTACATTAGTTAACAGTCTAATATCCTCCTTATTTATTGAAGCTCCGCTATATTTCATTATTAAATCTAGTGACTTTATTAAATTTTCACTATCACATTGTAATGCCATATTAAATAATCTATTATTTTCAAAAATAACTTTTGGAAAAAGTTGACCTCTTCTTTGCACTTTTCTAATAGAATCACTTAACGTCTTTTCTTTATTATTATTATAAATACGTTCTACCTGTCCCCCAAGCTCTTCAATTTTATATTCACTTTCATCAGGTAATTCTATATAATTGCATACTTGTTTTTCGTCGATATTTTTAATATAGCTTCCTTTAGGAAAAGAATAAAAATACATTTTAAAATCTATATCTAATATTCTATTTCCTATCACCATAGCTAATTCTTCGTTAATCTCTTTTGTTCCCAATTTATCAGCTATCATATCCATAGTAATTTTTTTACTGTAAGATTCTTGTATGATTTGTGAAAAAATTCTTTCCTTATGTGTAATTATATAAAACTCTTCATTATATTCTGCTTCTAAATACGTAACCACACAACAAGCTTCTAAATTAATATATGGATTGCTAATATACTTTTTATTTTTCAAATCAATATATAATGAAATAGCTTTATTTAGCCTATCTTTTATTTCTCTTATAGTTAAATTATCCCCTTTATATATCCATTTAAATTCTTTTGGCAATGTGTCATTCTCTGATTCTCTTTCTAGTAATTTATTTAATTGTCTTTTTTTATCCGGCTCGCTATTAATAATATCTCTTAATACAATTTCATAATCATCATAATGAATAGGCTTTAACTCAATAACATAATCAAATACTTTTGAATACATATTTATTCTTTTTGATTGCTTACTTATTTTATCCTCATTATCGTTATCCTCTGCTTTTATATCACTTTGAATTTTTCCCAAAAGACACTCTGGTGCAATTGATACTATAAAAGCAGGCTCTTTCCTCGTACTCTTTTGGTTAAATAAATTATTAAATCTATATAATTCCTTCAAAAAACTAATAACTATATCTTTATTCTCTATTCTATCTAAATCTTCAATTACGATAATTTTTTGTTTTTTTATAGATAACAAAAGTTTGTAAACATATGAATATGCATAAAACAATTCATTAATTTCTGTGATTCTGCTATTTTCATCTTTCCATTTAGAAAATGCCACATTTGTACCAACTAGTCCTATTGCGATAAGTATAATTGATATCAATAACAATGCTGGCGAAAAGACTTTGAAAATATATACTGTTTCTTGTTTTATCCCCCATATTGGCATATAATTTTTTATATTTATTCCATCTAATATGAAATATAACGAAGTGGATATTAATGCTATTATTAAACAAATCCAATATCTTTTTAGACCAATACTAAATGATATAATTCCATAATTTCTGCTAAGTATTTTATTAACATGATTTGCTTTACCTTGACCTATTCCTTTAGCCAACTGGTATATAAAGGTCTTTTTTAACGAGTCATTATCTTTGTCGTCACCTTTATTATCAAGTGCCTCCCACATATTAACCCTAATTTCTTTTTTCTTTGGCTTTGATTTAATTAGCATTTCCGTAAGGCTAGATTTTCCAGTACCATATTCAGCCACAACTCCAACCATTTTTGCTCCATCTTCCAATGCAATATTTATTGCATCCACAGATGATGATATCCCAATAACATCATCGTCTTTATTCATTATCGGAGTATTCATAAATATTATAGGTTCGTAATTTTTTTCCTCTTTTGCCATTTGCAGATCTTTCCCTTTCCTTTTATCCCGTAAACAATATCCTTTTTTATATTATACATTATTAAGAATATTAAGCAAATATGGAGTCTTTTAATAAATGCTGGATAATAGCTGATTATCTGTCTAGTTATTTTTTAATACATATCAATTGGAGGGAAAAATGGATTTAGTAGTAATATTAAATGTTAATCCAAATGAAAATACGGATAAAAAAATTGTCAACAATCGGGAATATACTCGTCGGGAATTAAAGACAATTTTAGCAAAAGGGCTTTCGGAATTTATTAAAAATATTATTTTTTATGATAATTTTGAAAAATTTAAAGAAAATGTACATCAACATTTAGATGATTTCGTTCTAAATTTCGATTTTGGATATAATAGCAAAATTAGAAATATGAATGTGCCTGCTTTTTGTGAAAACTATAATATTAAATATTTCAATCCTGATCCATATGTTCAGGTAATATGTCAAGACAAATTTATGACAGAAAAATTTGCTGAAAACTTTGAAATAAAAACACCTCAAAGTTTACTTGTTTTTTTACATTCTTATAACAAAGAACTTTTAAGCAACTTCAATTATCCAGTAATTATTAAGCCTAATTATGAATCTGAATCAATTGGAATCACTCAAAATTCTATCGTTTCAGATATAAACAAAGCTGATTATGTTATTAAGAAATTACTTAATGATTTTGATGGAATTCTTATAGAAGAGTACATAGAAGGCAGTGAAATAGCGATTACAGTATTTGGCAATGAAGATAAACTATTTTTTGAAGAGGTAGAACTCAATTTTCCAGAAATGGAAAAATTTAAATATAAAGCTTATACTTCTGAAATCAAGCAAAATATAGAAATCGAAGTAAAAAAAAGTTCTTACTTAAAACCTAAAGATATCAATCATATAAAACAACTTTATTATAACCTCTCACCTAACAAACTAATTAGAATAGATTGCAGAATCAAGAATTCTGAAATGTACCTAATAGAAATTAATGCGAATCCAGGATTGTATCCTAAATCCATTGTTCCTATGACATTTAAAGTTAATGGTTACACATATAATGAAATGTTAAAAAAACTTTTTCAAGATATCATAATAAACTTTTAGAAAATATCCTATGATAATAACACGAAAAATAAATCTTTTATTATCATAGGTTTTCTTTATAAAACACTAGTGGAATAATTCACGAAATTATTTAGCTAAAATTATATATTTAGCGGTAATTTCCAAGAGTTTTCATACATTAATTTATATTTATAATTCTCTCCAAATTTTATATTAGTAAGTAATAATTTAGATTTATAATATTCACTTTTTTCAAAATTAAACATTTTTACATAATAGTAATACAAATTATAATATATTTTATCCACGAAGCGTTTAAAATTTGTACGCTCAAGCATCTTCTCTAATTCCAAAACAATTTTTTGACATTCTAAGTTTGATTCATTATCACTTAAAATGTAATAAACAAGTAAATTATTATTAATCGCAAATTGATCATACTCGTCATACACTGTTATTTTTGCATTATTTAGCAGAGCAGGAATATCTTCATCAATCTCTTGATTATAAAATTTAATAGTTGCCTCATTATGAAGGATCATGTGATTATATATCAAATTATTTCCAAAAAAGTTTCTGGCTGTTAAAAGTGATTTTTCAGCTAGTTCGGTTTGCTGTGTCAGAGCATACAAGTAAGCAAGATATATTGCATGAAGCCCACAAAATTCATTATCATAAGACTTATAAAAATCTTCCGTAATAGATTCAACAATTGCTAAACGGTCATTAAAATCATCATAAAACACATTAGATAATCTAACTAAAAATGGATAAAGTGGCTCATACGTATATGCTTTTACTTCTTTATATATAGTAAATGCTTCTTCTCGCTGGTTTAATTGTATTAAATTCATTATAAGTACTAATGAAAGTTTAAAATAAACAGAAGATTGATTATTTAAATTTGCCAAATATGATTCAATATAATTTTTCGATTTTTCAAAATCTTCGCAACGATTCAAAATTAAAACTTTAAGGAAGATAGCTTCATCGTCAATATTATCTATTAAATTAATAAAATCTAATGCTTCAAAATATAAATTTGCTTCATAAGCTACTTTTGCAAATATTATTGCAAATTCTTCATCAAATTGATATAGTTCATTTCGGTTTATGCTAAATTTTTTGAAATAATCAACACGTTCAGCTTGCGTATTAAAGCTTTTTAATCTTTGACTAATTTTTTTTCGTAATGATTTTAATTGATAAAAATGTCCACTGTTTAAATAATATTCAACTAACACATCTAAATACCGACCATTAAATTTTGTGTTTAATTTTATGTTTAGGTTTTTAATAAGACCAGAAGCAACTGCATATTTTAAAGCGGGCTTAAAGTCATTCAAATTAACTATTTCATATACAAATGGTAAAACTGAAATGTAACCATTGTTTTTTTCAATTAAGTTTTTTTGATATAGTAAATCAATATCTGATGTCATAAAAGAGTTATTTAATTCGTTCGTAATTTCCTTTAATTCATCTAAATTTAATTTGCCTTTTGCATAACTAAGTAAAATTAACAAAACATTTTGCTTATCAGACAAATTATAGAGAATATCCTTGATGCTCCTTATTTGTATAGAAGTGTCTTTTCTCAATCTATCATTATAATCTTTTAATATACTTGAAATTTCTGCTAGATTTCCTTTGTCGATACTTTCTTTAAGTACATTTGAGTCAATCTTGTCGGCTTGTAATTCTAAATCATTCAATAATTGTTGAATATAGATTTCTATATGCTTGTTAGATAATTTGTTTAATAAATATTTATTAAGATAAATGCTATGGTTATTTTGTAAACAGTGTTCTATTCTTAAGCTAATCTTTTCATTATCACTCTCAAATATAAAAACACTTCCTCTTGATGATGTGATTAATTTACACAATAAATCAATTGACCCTGCATCAATCTCTGATGTATGATGAAAAACAATATGCATATTCGTCTTAGAAAATACGTATTTAGCATATTCAAATAGGTTTTCTATTTGTGCCTTTAAAATAAATTTTTCATATTGAATGGGTTCGTTAATTAATGTGGTAAATTCTATATCATATTCCTTACTTTTAGCAAATGCTTGTCCAAAAATTGCTGTAATTTTTAATAGTAATTGAACAGCTTTAGAGCTTTTAGTTTTCCAACTATAAAATGTCTTAAAATCGTTATATCCATATTCGATGCTAGTTTTATCTAATTCTAAAACCAGTCTTTTGAATGTTGCAAGTTCTTCATTATCATCTGATGGGAAAATATCTAATGGAATATATGAAAAATATTTTGACACTTCTTTTATGAATTCGGTTTTTCCTATTCCATGACTTGCTTCTATAATATAAACTTGGCTTATATTATTTTCTATGTTTTCATCATAATTATTTACAAAAGATTTAAGTTCTTCTTTTCGATTGATAAAAAACATATTCGCCTCCGTATACATTAAATATTTAATCATTAAATTTTGTAATTATATTTGAAAGATAATCAGCTATTATCCATCATTAATATAATACTACACATTTCAGCAATTTACACCAATTTTTTTTACAAATAACTTTTATATTTTTCATTTTATACTTTTTTCTTCTAAAAAGACATTTTTCTCTCTATTAATATACATTTTTCTTATTTTTTTACCCAAAAATCTACTTTCTGAAAAAAATCTAATATTATCCGCTACACCATATATGATATAGTCAACAACTTACAAAGGACTATTTACTATGGATAAAATCAGACAAGCCTTAAAAACAACATATAACTATTCAGATTATGAATTGGAATTAGTAAAGTATACATTACTTTCCATTGCATCTGAATTTAGCAAGATACTATTGCTATATATTTTTTACATTATTATTGGTAAAGTTTTAAGTTTTACCGTATTTATACTTTTATTATCATTAATTAGATTTAACAGTGGTGGCTTTCATTGTAAACATTATACAACCTGTTTGCTGTTAACTTTCGTGATATCTTATCTGGCAGTAGTTATCCTTCCACAATTAATAACTCCGGATATCTTATTTATTCAATTTTTTACTATTGTCTGTATCCTAATTAACTATTACATTGGTCCAATAGTTTCACCTCTTAGACCATCTCCAAATAGCGTATTGTTAAAACACTGTCAGAACAATAGTTTTCTTATTATATTTGCTTTTTTTATAATAGTTAGCATTTTCAATAGCCATAGCATAATATATCAATATTTAATTATTGGCTTTTGGACTATCATATTACACACATGTCAAATGATGTTTGCTAAAATTCTAATGTTCAAAGGAGGTCGTAAAAATGTTTCGTAAAAAATTAAGTTTATCTTGTATGAACAAAATCTGTTGTTCATGCCTTGCATTAATGTCATTTATTCATTTTTCAGGTGTAAGTTTTCTGCTTTTTGGCGAAAGAAAATTTCCAACACCAATAGAACACTAATGCTAAAAACCCCCGAAAGTTATCAAAATGGTAACTTTTAGGGGGCTTTTACTATTCTTTATTTAATTACTGAAAAACTTATCCAGTTTTTATTATGTATTTCCTGCATTTCAACTAAAATATCAAATTTGTACTTTTTCTGTAAATCTTTTATCTTAGCTAAACCTATTCCTCTATTTTTGCCTTTTGTAGAATAATTATACTGAAAGAATTTTGCAATCTCATCATTCTCATAATAAGGGCTTACATTTTTAACCCTTATTTCAACCTTTTGTTCCATTGCGAACATTTCCAGAATAATACTTTTATCTTTTTCTTTACTCAATGCTTCCACTGCATTATCCAAAAATATTCCTACTATTTCAATACAGTCAAGCACTTCTATCGCTAACTCTGCATCCGGAACAGATAAATTAAATTCTATATTTATTCCTGCTGCCATAATCTCATTCACTTTTCGATATAAGAATCCAGCTAATACAGGTTGCTCTACAGAATGCAATATTTTGACAACTTTATTTTCGTCTAATAATTTGTCTATATATTTTCTTTGTTCCTTTTCTGCTTTTATATCTGACAAACCATATAATGCATTAATCTGATTTTTGAAATCATGTTGCTTTTTTCTTGATATTTCAACTAAAGCATTATATTCTTCACTATAACGATTTGACAATTTTATCTGCTCCTGTTGATATTTTGTCTCCCTTTCCATTTCTTTCCATCTTAATAAAATACAGGCTATTATTGAAGCAAACGTTACAATAATTACATATAAGTCAGATTGTATTTTGTTACTATCCTTTATTCTATACATACAATATCCATATATGAACATTACCAGTATAAACGTTATATTTAAAATCAACTCTTTTCTTGCTAGGAATTTATAAACACCATATAGAAATTCTGTTCTACTTATTAGTACAATAGCCATCAAAACACCAGTGTTAATTACCAAAACCATTATGTTTTCACTTGCTTTACAGTAATCTCCTATATAATACACCGGAAGAGCAATTATCATCTGAATCAATCCTGTAAATATCATACTTAATATTGCCGTAAAAATTGCTGTTTTTAAAGGCTTTTTAAATTTGATATATACATATAGAATATACAAAACATATATAACAAAATATGACTTTGTTGTAATTACCTCTCTATCCAACATTCCCATAAACGTAACTTCTATAGCAATCCATACAACTGTTTTAATATCTGCCTTAATTTTCACACCATAAATACTACTTATACATATTACCAAGGAAATAATTTCTAATAACCAATATATTCTTTCTAACATTTGAAAAAGTCCTCTAAAAATTTTTTCTTCAACTTGGGTCCTATTTCCAATGTTCCAAAACCATCTACCAACATAACATATCTATTTGACTTATCTATCCCTTCTATATACTCAGCGTTCACTATTGTATTATTACTACATCTGAGAAACTTTTTTGAATTCAGCTCTAATAATATCTTTTTGTTAGATTTATAAGGTGTTGGCATTACCTTTCCATTCTTGCATTTTATGTAAGTAATTCTGTTATTTGTTTGAAAATATACAATATTTTTTGTTTTGATAGAATAAATGACTCCATCATCTTTGTAATAATAAAAATCTTTAGCTTTTTTGGGTGTTGTATATTCTAATGCCTCAACTACTGATTTCTTAAATTCTGCATAATCATAAGGCTTTTCATAATATCTGAAACAATGTAGATTAGAATAAGCATGAAATTTAGGATCTTCTAGAGACGTTGTTACTATAATTGGTGTGAATTTATAACCATTAATTGAGCGAATGCTTTCTATGAATTTTAGCCCTGATATATCAGCAAACACTTTGGTATTCAATATAATATCTACAATAAATAGGTCTATATTATACTCCAATGCATATCTATATGCCTGTTCACTATTCTTTGCCTTATGTATATAGACATCTTTAATATCTTTCAGTACCTCGCATAGCTTCTCCATATTTTTATTATTATCTTCTACTATTAAAATTTGTTTATCTGAAGTATTCATACGCATTACCTGCCACCTATTGTATTTCTTTTAAATCTTTCTCTAATTTTATCATAAGTTCTTTGTATTTATTTTCATCCAATCTGCATAAACACGCTATCAGCCTAGTAACCATTAAAAATTTTGTTTCATCATTCATATATTCGAGTTCCAGTTCATAATGTTTTTCGTCGTTGACTGTACCAAATAAAATATAATCCGATGATACTCCAAACTCTTTATGCAACTTTTCCAAATGTTCGATAGTAATATTGTTTCGTCCACTTTCCATTCTTTGATATGTTGAATACGATATATCTAATCTTTCCGCCATTTTCTCCTGTGTTAAATGTTGCCTATCTCTTACACTTTTTAATCTTTTTGCTTTCTGCCTGTCTTTTCTTGATATCATTTTCTTGTCCATATAACTATACCACTCCCGCTTTTTTCACTAAATGATTTTAAATTCTTTTTCGTGTATTCACCATTGCACAAGGTAGCACGTCACACGCTACTTTATGTCATATGCGTTCATAGTATATTTATGCCACTTATAAAAAAATATATGAGTACTATGCCATAAGCATAAGTAACTCATATATTATCATTTTCATCTTTTTATTTGTTTTCGTTGCCATATTTATTATTTGCTCGTCAGTTACCCGCACTACATTTGTATTTACAAAATTTCCAAATAAATAATCAGCTGATATATCCAATACCTGCATCAACAAGTATATATGATCTATTTTGCAGGCACTTTTTCCTAATTCAATATTTGAAACCTGATCTGCTGATATTCCCAAAATATCAGCCAATTCGCTTTGTGTCATATTATTGCTTTTTCTACTTATTTTTATCCTCTCTCCCATTTTTTTAATTTGCTCATAATCTAAATAATCGTATTTCATTATATTTATCTCCAGGTATTAAACTTATTCTTCTCTCAGTCTGATTATTTCCACCAAAATGTGCTCCACTGCGACCTGTTCCTTACTATCTAATTTTTTCACTAATTCAATAATAAAATCAGGAACTGTTTGTTGATTACTGTCATTTAATATGTAATCACAACTAACGTTTAGTGCTTTAGAAATTTTATATAACACATTTGCCGAAAACCCTTTCCTACCTGCTTCAATTTCATATAAGAATTTAGTTGAAATATTTGCCTCTTCCGCCAATTGTTCAACTGTATAACCTTGGTGTATTCTGAGACCTTTTATTTTTTCACTTGAGTGCATATAATTCATATCTTATCCCCTTATTCTATTGCTTATTATTATACCAAAATTAAATAGTATCACGTATATTTTTAAGACATACATTTATAAAACAATAAAATAATTATTTATGTATTTTATTATACAATATTTTACTTTTTTATTTGAATAAGTAACCTTTTCAAAAATTTTTTTCTATATTATTCTATTTTCACGTTTTCCTCAAAAAAAGCTGCCTTTTCAGGCAGCTTAGAAGAGGTTGAAAAACCATATATTATTAGTATTTGCTTAGTTCTAATAATTCTGTAAGAATTTTTTTTACATTTGGAATTTGTGATGCATCAAAAGATTCTATAAGTGTAATTACTTCCTGATCACAAGTGTAATCACCTCCACCTGTCATAATATAATCACAAGAAACATCTAATGCTTTACAGATATTTAATAATGTATGTGCAGACATACCTTTATGGTTATTTTCTATTTCATACAAAAACTTTGTTGATATCCCAGCATACTCTGCAAGTTCCTCACGCGTGAAATGATTTAATTCTCTGGCATATCTTACTCTTGTACCAGCATTTGCACATTTTTCCATAGTAATGTTTCTCCCCTATCTTTTGTGTTATTATTACTATAAAATAAAAATACATCTTGGTGAACCAACTATAGTTCACACTTTATCGAACTATAATTCACTATCGATGTTCCATATCAAGTAAGTTCACTCGTATTAACGGATGTGTACATATTAAATCATAGCTTTTAGATGTTCTTACAGCCGACAAATAATAGTTTGTGCAAACACACTATCTCTTGCCTAACTTTTGCAACCAAAAATACCAAGATGCTTATTACATCACCTTGGTATTCGTTAGGAGTATTTCAAAATACAATTGGTATTGATTTTGCTTTACATATATTTCTTTAATTGTTCCACTCTATCCATTCTTTCCCATGGAAGTTCAATATCTGTCCTTCCGAAATGTCCATATGTTGCAGTCTGCTTATAAATTGGCTTTCTTAAATCTAACATTTTTATAATGCCTGCCGGTCTTAAATCAAAATTTTCTTTTACAATGTCAACAAGTTTTTCATCACTTATTTTTCCTGTTCCAAATGTATCCACCATAATAGATGTTGGCTGTGCTACACCAATTGCATACGATAACTGAATTTCGCACTTATCTGCTAATCCTGCTGCAACAATATTTTTTGCTACGTATCTTGCTGCATATGCTGCTGAACGATCCACTTTTGTGCAGTCTTTTCCTGAAAATGCACCACCTCCATGACGTGCATATCCACCATATGTATCTACAATAATCTTACGTCCTGTAAGACCACTGTCACCATTAGGTCCACCAATCACAAAACGTCCCGTTGGATTAATAAAAAATTTAGTATCTTCATCAATCATGTCCTTCGGAAGAACCTCGTCAAATACATATTTCTTTATATCTTCGTGAATCTGCTCCTGTATCACATTAGCATCATGCTGTGTAGATAGTACAACTGCATCCAGTCTTGTCGGTTTTCCTTTCTCATTATATTCTACAGTAACCTGACTCTTTCCATCCGGTCTAAGATATGGTAATGTTCCATTCTTCCTTACTTGTGTAAGTTTTCTTGTAAGCTTATGAGCCAATGATATAGGATATGGCATGTATTCTTCCGTTTCATTTGTTGCATAGCCAAACATCATGCCTTGATCTCCCGCACCTATTTTCAAGTCATCATCAACAATCTTATTTTCTTTTGTTTCTAAAGCCTGATTTACTCCAAGAGCAATATCTTCTGATTGCTTATCTAATGTAATTATGACATTACAATCATCACAATCAAAACCATATTTATTATTATTATATCCAATATTCCTTATTGTTTCTCGTACTACCTTATCAATATTTACATATGCATTTGTTGTTACTTCTCCCATAACCAGAACAAGATTTGTTGTGATTGCTGTCTCACATGCAACATGGCAATTGGGATCTCCTTCTATTAACTTGTCCAATATTGCATCCGAAATTTGATCACAAATTTTATCCGGATGCCCTTCTGTCACTGATTCTGATGTAAATAATCTCTTTTCCATTGTATTTCCCTTTCCTTATTCAGTATTTTTTTACTATGGTTTCTCTTGATTTGTATCTTTTATATTTCCCATATTCCAGAAATCACTTCATCTAATATACTTATTCACTGTATTTTAAAATGCTTTTCCTAATCTCCGAATTTACTATTATCTATAATATCTAATTTAATTCCTTCATTAGCTTTATTATAATAACCACGTAGCCGCCAAAAACTTTCCATATTTTTTATTATATTTTCTAATATTTATTGGATATTTTTCATGTTTCTTTGACAAATTACGTTTTTGACCTATTTCAAAGGATAATATCTTCACTCACTGTAATTCATTCATAAGTTTCAATATTCCTTCCACTTTACTATATAAATTCTTTCACTTTGCGATTATAAATTTTTTTCTAACATTTCTAACAAAAAAGCTTTCTCCCTCTCTTTAATATTAAATAATTGTTCTTGAACTCTTAACACATCTTTACTACTTTTTGTAAAATTACACTTAATAAATAAATTACGTATTGCAACCATTTCATCATTCATTGACTCATATTTATTTTCTATACTAAATTTTTCATCTTTTTTCTCAAATAAAAATTTATTTATATATTCAATTAAGAGTGTTCCTATTTGCATGTGATTACACATAACATGAAATGTTCTATAATCGTTATAATTGTAATCACTTTTAATTAATGTTTTGCATTCCTTTTCTAATATTTTATATACACCTATACCGTAAATAGTTGTCTCTTCAGCTACTTGCTTAACATTTTTTTTATTTATTTTTTTTAAATTACATTTTTGTTCTAAATAACATAATATAAGATTTTTCAAATCATGCTTATTTAATTTGAAATCAATATTTTTATCAAAATATATAGCATCAATAGGATTATTTCCATTATTTTCTACTGATATTTTTATTTCTTCAAAAGAAATCTCCTTAATCAAATATTTTCCTTGTTCGAAATTATCAGTTACATAAAATATTTTTTTTTCAATATCATATCCAAAAACTGTTGCACAATCATGTAAAAAATGTTCTTTCATATATCTTTGAGATGAACTTATATAAAAATGATCAATATACACATGAATATATAAACTATTTTCAATCATTGCAATAAATGTATTAACAACACCTTGTTTTTTTATTAATCTTTTTAAGCTAAAACTATGCACATAATCGTCTATATAATATTTCCAATTAAAACCTGCTACTTTATTTTTTTTACAATAGGATATAAGAAAATGATTGAATATTATTAACGAAGTATACGTGCTGTCACACATCTGGATAGCAACATTTCCTGCTACCCCACTAAATGCATCAATTATTGGTGGATAATTAAAAGGCAACTTCTTCATATATCTTTGTCTCTCTTTCAATATTCATATATTACAATCATATATATATATTTTTTTTATTTAAATAAACTATAGAACTTTTTTAGTATACTTATTATTCTTTCGTTTATAATAACTTGCATTTTAACATTCTATTATCAAAATAAAAATACTCTCAAATTCGATTTTCCTATTATGTACATATTATCATCAGAAACTGAGTATTAATTTAATTTCGCACATCTTCACTTTTTTATAAAAAAAGATGCTAGTATAGATTTGATAGCTATACTAACACCTATATATTATAAAATTTTATATTCACCTAAAAACAATTTGCATATTAATATTTTTTATACTTGGTAATTACATTATTACAAAAAATATTAAAATTCTTTCTCATAACTTCTAAAAAATTCATAATAAGTACGCACATTTTCCAACTCAGTCCATTTTTTCAAATCAACAGGATTTTCATCTAAATCATATATTTTTGCTCCTTGCAAAGCTAACAAAAATGGGGAATGCGTAGATATAATAAACTGACATCTAAAAAATCGTACTGACTCCTCAATAAATTGTTTTAGTTCTAATTGACGTATTGGCGACAGACTATTCTCCGGCTCATCTAATATATATACACCCTCACATTGCATTTTCTCTGTAAAATATTTAAATGCACTTTCTCCATTTGAATATTCTCGTATATTATCTATTAGATTTTCTCTTATATACCTAGATTGAGTTAATTTGCGAGCATTGGTTACTTTCTTTAATTGTTCATAATCTTCCATTGACCTAAACTTAAATTTAGAGTATTTAGCATCTAAATACTCTTCAAATAATTCTTCTCTTTTCATGTCTATTCCCTGATTCAAATTACGTATGTTCAACATATAGTCAAATACATCATCACTTGTAATAATCCTACTATCATGAGGAAGTCTTTCTTTAATGACAACACTGCACAAATTAAGATAATTTGGGTAAAAATTTGTTTTATTAAAAATGGAATCTCTTTGCACTTGCAATTTTTCCGCAATAACATTTAATACTGTCGATTTTCCAGAACCGTTCCCACCATACAAAATGGTAATCGGTTCAAAATCAATTCGTTCAAATCCATGTTTTGATATTACCTTAAATGGATAAACAGAATCATAACAAGTTCTCTTTTCTTTGTATAAAAAATCCCATTCCACCTCTGAGTCAGGAAATGTAAAATAATCCACATAAATCATATTGTTCACAGTAATATTTTATATATCACAATCCTCCATTCTAAATTTGACCAACTATTCTTGAATCAATCTTTCCACTATAAAACATTGATAGTGCAAAAATGTTTTTTATATTGTATCACATACCTATCGTTTTTACATATTTTTTTATAATAAATTATTCGTTATAGTAATTGTTATTCTGATCCCATACTGAATCCCAGCTAATTACTTAATTCATATAATAACTATTTCAGTTTTTGCATCTTATAATCAACGTATGATACGAAAGCATCTATTGTTTTAAATTTTTTTGCTAACATTACTTCAATATCAAATTCTATTCCAAACACTTTCTCAATTTCTGCAACAACCTTAACAAAACTTATTGAATTTAATCCAAAATCAGACAATTCATCATCATTTTTTATATGTTCTATATTTTCTGTTGATTCGATATTTTTTCTAATAATATTTCTGATACACTCAATTTCCCTTTTCTCCATTTTTATTACTACCACTCCTATAAATTTATTAATTTTATATATTTGTAAAACAACAAAATCACAAGGGATTGGTTTTTATCTCGTTGCAAAATAGCTCCTCACTAAATATGATACAGTGTAGTTGCTGAAAATTATAAACCAATACCCAAAAGATGTTCATCTAAAAAGCACCATCACATATATTATTAAATAAATCCGTATGTTTGATCTGTTTTCTCAAAAATGTCATAATAAAATCACTGTTCATTTTTTGATATACTTCATTTCACTGTAGAACGGAGCACTATTTATAAAACTCGTACCTCAATCAAAAAAGTTAATCAAATCAAAAAAATTTTGTCTTAGTTATCACACTTATAAGGCAAGCCAAACATGCAAATTTAATACTCACTTGTATTACCCAATTAATAACCTTGGTTTTAACATAAACATTCAATTTTTTAATCATTTTATTTCTTAACTCAATAAAGCACATCTTAGTTTATGCAATTACCTTTTTTCTCTGAAACATAGTGATTGATCACCTTTTTAATTTATTATTTGTCTTCTTTACTTAATTGAATTTATACTACTAAAGTTCCTAATATTTTTAGATTGAAATAAGAATTACACAACATTAATTTGCTTATTTTTTAAAAATTTAATAAAAATACATTCTATGAATGTAAATTAAATTTTACTTTTCCTTGAAATTCCACAAATGATTTAATATTATTAACTACATGAATTGCTGGTATATTAAAACGTACAATGCATTTCTTTTTTAACATCTATTAACTCTCTGTTTTTCATATAATTATCAAAGTCATAATATGTTAAAATTTTTATTTATCATTTCATTTAACATTTATTTGTAGTATTTTCATATTACTTCTTTTTCAGATAACTCAAAAATTATTCTTTTAGTTGTTGCATCAACAATAAAGAAATTTTCTGTTCGGTTTCTTCTATTGCTTTCATATACACAAAAATACTATTTAGAGATTCTTTTTGATACACATAAGTAAACTTATATTTTATTACCCATGCTCTCACCACTTCCCAACTGTCAATTATTTCACACAGTAGTGATAGCAATTGTTCAGAATCTCCCATAAATTTATAAACTCTATATTTTTCAACGAGTTTTGCATTAATTATATCATTCAGCTTACTACTAAGCAATGTTATATTTTTTTTAAGTTCTTCCTCGTCTGCCAAAATATCTTTTAAATCACTTATAATTTTTCTTAAATTATTTAGATTATCTAAGATTGTACATTTGTGACTCCAAAAGTTTACTTTAATTGTTTTCAATACTGACGGAAACTCTTGTATAGGACTCTTATTTTCTTTATGTTTCGCATAAAATTCGTAATATGTATTTTTTTTATGCTTTCCTATAAATCTACTTACATATCCTTGATATGAGTCGTACAGTTCCTTGTATGTAATTGTATAATCTTTATACGAAAGATTATCGCGATTATTATGTTCCACAATATAAACTATATTTTTCTCGTCATTAAATCCATAAATCAATAATGTGTGTGGTAAATGTTGCTTTTTATAAGTATCCATTCTAATAGATTCATAAAAACAGTCTACCCATACAATTACAGGTTTTCCATTTATAATAGATTTTTTTACTTCTTTTACTACATCATCCACCTGCTCCCTTGCTTGAAAACCAACTCCACACGCATCCAATACACTGTTTTCATCTTGAACTGATAGGTATTCTACCTCAAACTTAATTGCTTTTTGGCTATTATCATCATATTTATAGAGAATAATGTCATTTGCAAAAAAATACCCTATATCACCTTTGAAATAAGTAATAACTGGAAATAGAGAATTATAAAAACATTCTTTATAGAAAACTTCATTAAATGGTATAATATCCTCAATTATGATTTGTGAACTACTTTGATGATTACTATCACTAAGATATTGAGCCAATTTTCTAATAGTTGAACATTTTTTTAGAATATTAGCCGACATTTTAATTCCTATATGTTCTATTCCTACTTCCATTTGTATTGCAAGTATCGAATTACCTCCAATTCTAAAGAAATCATCATCAATGTGGATAACATCAAGTCCTAAAATATCACTCCATACATTTCCTAGTTTTTGCTCTAACTCTGAATATTCTTTATCCTTTCTGCCTTCTAATTTCACTCCAACTGCTCTTTTTTGTTGCTCTTCCATTTTTAAATATACTATCTTAATGCTTCGTAAATTTGTTATTGGAATATTTTTTAATCGGTATTTCTTGTTGTTAATTGAGCCAATTATAACTTTATTGATATTTTTGTTCCATATTTTATCAAAACACCTTATTGCTTTTTTGATTTCTATTGACTTGAATATTCCATCATAATTAGCATAATTATCTACTGCCATTCCAGCATCTTTCCACACTGGCCAACTAATACTCAACGTTCTCTTCCCTTTTTTGTTTCTATAAGCTGCATATGCATCTAAATATGCGTTACCAGCAACATAATCTCCTTTTCCAACTCCACCAAGTAAAGATGCTATTGACGAAAATACTACAAAAAACTCAAGTTCATCTTGCTCTGTGAGTTTATCAAGAATCCATGTTCCCTCCATTTTTACTCCAAGAATATTCTTAAATTGTGCTTCATCTTTATTTTTGATTAAAGCATCCTTTATAATTCCTGCGCTGTGAATAATTCCACTAATCTTTCCGTATTTATCTCGAAGTTCACACAAAATCTTATTTACTGCATCATAATCCGTCACATCAAGACTATAAATAAACACTTCAGAGCCTTTTGCTTCTATTTCTTGTATTGCCAGTATTTTATTTATAACTTTAAAATTCTCTTGTCTTGCTATAATTGCATCCCATTTTTCTCTAGGTGGAAATTGCGTACGATTGAATAAAGCAAGTTTTACTGGTCCATTTCCTGCTAAATATCTACTAAACTCCAATCCAATTCCACCCATGCCACCAGTAATAATATATATACCATCTTGATGGATTTGAATATTTAAGTCTCCAATTTTACCTTCATCTAATTCATGTAATTCCTCAATAAAACGCTGCCCTTTTCGGTATGCCACCTGATAAACATCTTTTCCATATTTCAATTCTTTAACAATTTCTTCCATTTTAGTATGACAATCTATATCAATCCCTCTACAATATAAATTTGTATATTCTTGTCCTATAACTTTTCCGAGACCAAATAAAGCTGCTGCCTGAGGATATATTCGTTCTTCTTTTCTTGTAACTTCATTTACATAATTTGATACAAGAACTATTTCTATCTCTTTATTCGCCAATACAGTACACAATGCTCGTGTCATATAATACAAGCTCATAACACCATTTTTCTGACCTTCCTTGAATTGCTGCATTGTCTCAGGCTCATCACCACATAAACTTTGCAAGTGAATAATTTTTGTTAAATTATATTCCTTTATACTTGAAAATAATGCTATATAACTCTCCTCATCACATCCAACAATATATGTATTATCATCAATTTTTTCATATGCATCTCCCCGTGTTACTTCTATAAGATGTCCTTCCTGTTCTTTCAGAGTTTGGAACAATCTACTACTTTCCTTTGTTTTATTTCTAAATACAAGGATGTTTCCCAGTTCTGATGTTGTTTCTTCTGGCATAATATCTTTTTGCACCCATTCAACATTATAGAATGTATCATTTATTTCATCATCTGGTTGCATTTTTACTTGTAAATTGTTCAGTTTTACATCTTTTGCCCAACAACGTATTTTCTGATATGGATATGTCGGTAAACTTAACTTTTGATATCTTTCCCCTTGATATAACCTTAACCAATCCACATCAGCACCTTTTATATAAGCAATACAAACTTGTTCTAGCAACCTATGATATTGTTCCCCACTCTTCTCTAAATATTTTATCTTGTTATTTATATCATTACTCATTGCAAGTAATTCCTGTTCTGTGTAAGCTCCTTTTTCATATACTTCTTTATCATCTGTTATAACAATATGTTTTCCATAATAAACATCCTTAATCACAAGCTTCTCTAAATCTTTTTTTTCTTTTACTATCTCTAATATTCTTCTCAAATCACTTGCTTTTACAAATTTAACTATAAAACGATAATTGTAATGCCCTCTTCCCGTATTTGCCGTTATACATAGACTCTTTAGATCAATATTAGGCTGCGCCTTAATTACTTTATAGTACTTCTGAATTAACTCTATAATACCTTCCTCATATTGTGCAGATAATGCTAACACATACATTTCATCTTGATTTACATTCACGCTCAATTCTGGTGCTTCTTCTACAACTACATGACAATTGGTTCCACTTAATCCAAATGCACTTACTCCAGCTCTTCTCGGATAGTGTTCAAAATGCCATGATTTAAATTTATCATTTATATAAACAGCAGATTCAAGAAAATTGATATATTTATTAGGGTGTTCAAAATTAATATTAGCAGGTATTTTTTTATGAACTAATGCAAGTATAGTTTTTATTAAAGATGCAATTCCTGATGCACCACATGTGTGTCCAATATTATTCTTCACCGAACTAATTGCACAAAACTGTCGCTTTTGAGTATAATTACGAAAAGCGTCGTTTATCCCTTTTATCTCAATCGGATCACCTAATATAGTGCCTGTTCCATGGGTTTCAATATATCCTATTGTGGCTGGTTCAATATTAGCTTTATTCCATGCCTTCATTAATAACTCTGTTTGCGCTTCCGCATTGGGAGCTGTTATTCCATTAGAAGTACCATCACTATTTACTGCACTTCCTTTCAATACTGCATATATGTGATCGCCATCTTCTATGGCCTTGGATATCGGTTTTAGTAAAATCGCTCCAACACCTTCTCCCCATACCGTTCCATCTGCATCTTTGTCAAATGCTCTTACAACTCCGCTTTCCGATTCCACTCCTGATAACGCAGTCTTTTTTCGATAAAATAATAAATTCACCCCTCCTGCAAGTGCCATATCACATTCTTGGTTTATCAATCCTTGGCAAGCTTGATGTACGGCTACCAATCCTGATGAACATGCACTGTCAATTACCATTGCTGGACCTCGAAAATTAAATTGATAGGAAATTCGATTAGCTAAAAGAGATGAATATGATCCAATTATAGTTAAAATATCATTTTGACCGTAATACTTTTCATAATCGAATTCAATAGAATGATCAATTCCTACATATACACCTGTTTTTGAATTATATATCTGCTTTCCGCCATAACCAGCGTCCTCAAAGGCTTCGTAAGAAATCTCTAAAAACAATCTTTGTGTCGGATTAATTAATTCTGCTTCCTTTAATGGTATTTTGAAAAATGATGCATCAAACTTATCAATTTCATTCAAATATCCCGCTTCTAAAATAGTTTCTTTATTTTTTATATTATTCTGGATAAAAAAATCTTCAATATCTACTTTTCGTCCCTCTGGAATTTTATGAATAGAGCATTTTTTCTGCTTTATATTACTCCAATATTCTTCTTTATCATTAGCTTCTGGAAATCTTAAAGCCATTCCAATAACTGCTATACCATTTTCATTATCAGAGGTATGTCTGTAATCATCAATTTCTTTTAATTCTTTCACAAGTTTAAAAGCAATATCAGTATCAACTTTACCCTTTTGAACATCTTGTAATATAACTTTTATTAGTTCTTGTACTCTCATTTTGTCCCTTCTCTTTCCAATATTTCCTAACAATTTACTTTTTGTTACATAATTGACTTATTATATACTTTCCAACCCTTCATCTATTGATATATCACCATCTTTTAGTCTATTTAATATTTCCATCAGTCTTTGGTCTCCATCCTTTACCACCCCCATCATGTTTTTTGCTCTGCTTTTCTTAATTATCATTTCAGCAAATTGATTTATCGTACTGTATGTAAAAATATCTGCAATTTCTACCATATTAGGATATATTGCTTCAATTTCATTAAGCAATTTAATAGCTAAGATTGAGTTCCCACCAATTTTATTAAAATTATCATATACATTAATAACTGATACGCCTAATACCTTTCCCCATATATTAGCAATTTCCATTTCAACTATATTGTAGTCATCATTTTTTTTTCCAATAAGTTTTACACAGAATTTCGTATTTGATTTATCTTCATATATGTTCTCATCTATTTTTCTATATTCTTCTCTACCTCCAATTTCTGATATTACCTTTCTCTGATTTACAATCTCCTGTATCTTGCTGTTATTTTGGTGACCTTGTTCCTCAAATATGTATGATTTCTCTTCATATTCTTCATTTCGCTTTAGTCTATACTGATTCTTACACTCTGTTTTTTCTACTAGCTTTTCACTTTTCTGATGTGCGTTCCTTACTTTTTTTATTGTATAGTCTGTAACTTCTATCAAAACCTTACCACTATTATCAACTACTACAATGTCAAATGTTGCTACTTCTGCATTGGCATCTCCTCGTTCTTTACGACGTAAATAGCTATAACACTCCTTAGTAATCTGAGAATATACCTCAATACTCTTATAACGCCAAGGAAGATATAATCCTTTGCCTATTAAGTTAATTGCCGCATTCATTGCACAATCCATTAATGTCGGATGAATAAAGTACTCATTCATATCATGATTGTACTTTTCTGGCAGATTCAAATGCACCAGTACCTCATTATCGCCAGTTTGTAATTTCTCTATGACATTCCATCTTGGTCCTACATCAACCATATCAGTTTCATCATATGTATACTGCACCGCTTTCTTCTTATTACATTTTCTTTTGATTTCTGGAATATTAAAGTAGGATGCTTCCACCTCTTTTAATGGTGTGAATTTTCCTTCTGCATGTTTTATCCATTGTTCTTTATCCTTGCTGGCAATAGTAAACTTGAAATAGTCGTTATGTTTTTGTATTACCGTATGAACTTCTTTATCCATCTGAGCATCAACGACAAGCGGATGAATAAATACTAATTCCTGAATTTTCCAAGATCCACAACCAAAATGGATTTTTCCAATTTCTCCTGCCATTTCAATATACGAAACCCCTGGAACAGTATACAATCCATTTACTTTGTGTTCACTTAGAATCCAGTGTCTTGATACAGAAAATTTTGTTTTATATATTGTGTTATATATAGAATCTACTACACAGTAATCTAAAAGGGGATGGATATTTTCTCTTATGTTGTTATCTAGCTTTCCTGTCCCTGATTTATCACTCCAACAACGTATTTTTCTGAACGGATACGTAGGTAAATTTACCTTTTTACAATTTAGGTTGCGATACATCTCTATCCATTTAACATCTGCACCATTTACATATTTTTGACAAATTTCTTTTAATACTTCAATATCATTTTTCTTCAAATATTCTATTATTTTAGTATTTGCATTTTCACTTAACTTGTTTTTTTCTTGCTCTGTTATCTCATTTTTTTTATTATCTGTCCGTATTGATACTACATTATGTTCTCCATAAAATACTTCATTACTCAGAATTTTGTCAAATCCTTTTGTTACAATATGTTTTAACTTTTCAACTAAATCAACAAGACTTTCACAGATAATGACAAGTCTAAAATTATAATGTCCTCTTCCCGTGTTCGCGGTATAGCAAACATCTGCTAAATTAATATTGCTGTTCTCTAAAAAAAAGTAATAATATTTTTGAATCAATTCCTTAATACTGTCTTTATTTTTAGCTGAGACTATAAAAACATTTTGTTCTTCCTGAAGTGTTTTATCGGCATATTTTGCTTGGATGGCTTCCTCCACAATAATGTGACAATTAGTTCCACTGAACCCAAATGAACTAATTCCCGCCCTTCTTGCTTCTTGTCCTTTTTCCCAATCACGTAATATATCGTTCACAAAAACAGGCGATTCAATAAATTGAATAAACTTATTTGGCTTGCTAAAATTTAAAGATGCAACCATCTTTTTATGTTTTAACATGAGAACCACTTTAATTAATGACACTATTCCTGAGGCACCGACAGTATGACCAATATTTGTTTTTACAGAACCAATAGCACAGAATTGTTTCTTTTCTGTAAATCTTTGAAAAGCGTTTGTAATTCCTTTAATTTCTATTGGATCCCCTAGAATCGTTCCTGTTCCATGAGTTTCAATATATTGAATTGATTCTGGATTTATCTCTGCATTTTTCCATGCATCCACAATTACCGCTTCCTGTGCTTTAGCATCCGGAGCAGTAATCCCATTAGATGCACCATCATTATTTATAGCCCAACCTTTTATTACCGCCTGAACTGAATCTCCATCTTTTATGGCTTTCCAAAGTGGCTTAATCACGATCAATCCTACTGCTTCTCCCCAAGAAGTACCATTCGCATTCTGATCAAATGCTCTTATTAAATCATCTCCTGATTCAACCATATCCAGTATATTTTTCTTTAGCGATGGTAATAAATTCAAACAAATGCCTCCTACTATCGCCAAATCACATTGATTACTCTCCAATGCCTGACAAGCCATAATGATAGCCGTAAGGCTTGATGAACAGGCTGTGTCGATAACCATACTTGGCCCCTTTAAGTTATAATGAAATGAAATACGACTTGCTAAAATACCATTCATCGAGCCTGTAAACATCATAGAATCTGATTTCGAAAATAATTGATTATAATTAAGGATAGATGTCCTTTCAACACCTATATATACCCCCGCATTTGAGCCATAGATTCTTTCGCCACCATAACCTGCATCTTCAATTGCCTCATAGGATGTCTGCAAAAGTAATCGTTGCATTGGATTCATATATTTCGCCTCTTGAGGAGATATATTGAAAAACTCAGTGTCAAATTTATCTATTTCCTCCAAATATCCACCTTTTCTATAATCCGCTTTCTTGCCACTCGCTAAAGGTGCACAATCCTCCCAGCGATTGTTTGGAAATTCATTTATATTGCTTTTACTCCCACACAAATTAACCCAATATTGTTTTAAATCATCTGCTCCTGGCATTTTTCCAGCCATACCAATAATTGCAAAATCTTTGTCTCTACTACTATTATGCAATTCCTGCAACATTAATTTTGCATCCTCTTTTGCAAGTTTTTGCTCCGATACTTGTTTATAAATATACCTTTGTACTAATTTCATTAATATTTCCTCGTAATAAAATATAGACTATTCTTATAACTTTACAGTTAATACACTTACACCAAATAATCAATCTGTTCTTCTGTAATTTCACCATTCGCAAGTTTCTCCAAAATCATATCGAGATTGCTCTCGTCATAACTTGTTTCCTCTTGCACAATATTTATATTCTTTGTTTTCAAATATTCTGACATTTGGCTGATTGTTGGGTAACTATATATATCCGTAATATCTAGCATTTTTGTAAATTCTTTTTCGAGTTCTCTATATAATGAGACTGCTAATACGGAATTACCTCCAAGTCGATAAAAGCTGGCATGAACATCAATACTTGATACCCCCAAAACTCTTGCCCAAATTGTTGCAATTTTTTGTTCGATATCATTGTATTGATTATTGTGATTTCCACTAAGTGTAATGATGTTATTATTTTTCTGCTTAATATCTTTTCGATTATCTTTTGCGTTTGATTTTTTAGTAATAATTTGTAGCTCCTCAGAAATTTTTACTGGAAATTCTTCTATATACTCCTGATTTAATTTACCGATAAATATGTTACAAATATCCTTGTAAAATATATTTTCAAATCCCTGAATTGCATCTTCCGTAGAAATCGCTTTGAATACCCCATCCTGATTAACACCATAATCCACAGCCATTCCAATATCTTTCCATGCCGGCCAATTAATGCATAAAGTTGGTCTTCCTTTCTTACTTCTGTATACTGCATAAGCATCTAAATAAGTATTTGCAGCAGTATAGTCTCCTTGACCAACTCCTCCAAATAAAGACGAAATAGATGAAAAAAGAATAAAAAAGTCTAAATCATCCTGCTTTGTAAAATGATCCAACATCCAAGTTCCATCCATCTTAGGTCGTAACACACTTTGAAATACATTTTCATCCTTAGTAATTAACAATCCATCTCCTGCCACACCTGCGCTATGAATTATTCCGTTTATTTTTCCATATTTCTGATGAAGTTCCTCAAATACATCCTTAAGTGTATTTTCATCCGACACGTCCACACTATAACAGCTCACTTCGGCACCTGATGATTCCATTTCTTGAATTGATTGTATTTTCCTGATAAGTTTAATATCTTCATTATGTTCCAATATTTCTTTCCAGTTTTGTCTTTCTGGAAATTTTGATCTATTGAGTAACGCAAGATGTACTTTGTTTTTACCAGCAATATATTTTCCAAATTCCAGTCCAATGTCGCCAGTTCCACCAGTAATGACATAAACGCCATTGCTCCGAATCTTAACATCTCGTTTAGACACATTTTCTATATCCAATTTTTGTAATTCTTCTACATAACGCTCTCCTTCACGATATGCCACTAAATTACATTCTTCTCCATACACCACTTCACACAAAATGTCTTCCACTTCTGTATTACTATCTATATCGATACTTCTGCATTGCAATTTAGGATACTCTTGCCTTACTACTTTTGCTAGTCCGAATAATGCAGCTACCTGAGGATTAATAATCGTTTCTCGTTTTGTCACTTCATTAGCTTGGTTCCCTACAAGTACAATATCAACTTTCTGCCTAAAACGATTAAAAAGTAGTGCACGTGTTAGATAATACAAACTCATAACTCCTGTTAATTTTCCCCTGTTAAACTGCTCTATCGTTTCACTATCATGCATATTAAAATTTAGTAAATGCAAAATATAAGATATCTTCTCCTCGTGAAAATTTGTTATCAACTTCATATAGCTTCTCTCATTTGAAGCAACTATATATGTATTCTCATCTATTTTCTTATATTCTTCTCCTATGCTAACTTCAATGATTCGTCTTCCTTGCTTTTTAAATTCTCGTATTAAACTGCTGCTTTTATCATCTTCACTCTTGAATACAAGTATGATTCCTTTTTTGCTAACTTCTTCACCTTGCTTCAATCCCTTCTTGATCCATCCGAGCTGATAAAAAGATTCTGTTTTTTTTGCCATCTTTTCACTTTTCTGATGTGCGTTTCTTACTTTTTTTATTGTATAGTCTGTAACTTCTATCAAAACCTTACCACTATTATCAACTACTACAATGTCAAATGTTGCTACTTCTGCATTGGCATCTCCTCGTTCTTTACGACGTAAATAGCTATAACACTCCTTAGTAATCTGAGAATATACCTCAATACTCTTATAACGCCAAGGAAGATATAATCCTTTGCCTATTAAGTTAATTGCCGCATTCATTGCACAATCCATTAATGTCGGATGAATAAAGTACTCATTCATATCATGATTGTACTTTTCTGGCAGATTCAAATGCACCAGTACCTCATTATCGCCAGTTTGTAATTTCTCTATGACATTCCATCTTGGTCCTACATCAACCATATCAGTTTCATCATATGTATACTGCACCGCTTTCTTCTTATTACATTTTCTTTTGATTTCTGGAATATTAAAGTAGGATGCTTCCACCTCTTTTAATGGTGTGAATTTTCCTTCTGCATGTTTTATCCATTGTTCTTTATCCTTGCTGGCAATAGTAAACTTGAAATAGTCGTTATGTTTTTGTATTACCGTATGAACTTCTTTATCCATCTGAGCATCAACGACAAGCGGATGAATAAATACTAATTCCTGAATTTTCCAAGATCCACAACCAAAATGGATTTTTCCAATTTCTCCTGCCATTTCAATATACGAAACCCCTGGAACAGTATACAATCCATTTACTTTGTGTTCACTTAGAATCCAGTGTCTTGATACAGAAAATTTTGTTTTATATATTGTGTTATATATAGAATCTACTACACAGTAATCTAAAAGGGGATGATTGCTTTCTCTCATCCTGTATTCTTCTTTCTCTTCTTCTGCACTTTCAACCCAACATCTATTCTTTTGAAACGGATATGTTGGTAAACTTATCCTCTGATATTGTTTACCTCGGTATAACTCACTCCAATTTATATCCGCACCACCAACATATGCAATTGCGATTTCCTCAAGCAGATTCCAATCCACTTCCCTGTTTTGATTAATCTTTTTTTGAATTAGATTACTTGTTGCTTTAATTGTGTCCTTAGAGTATTTTTCATCGTTTTCATTCTCTTTATAACTCGACTTATGAATTCCATAATAGATACCTTTTATCGTAATATCTTCCAAATCACTTTTCCACACTATATTACTCAATTTACATTTTAAATCATCTACATCTGTAAATAGAATTGCCAAACGAAAAGTATAGTGCCCTCTTCCTGTATTTGCTGTTATACACATATTAGCTAAATCTATCTCTGCATGATAATTGAGTAACTCAATATATTCCCTCACTAATACTCTAATGCCTTTTTCATATTGAGCAGACAAAACCAATATATAATTTTCATCATTATATTTTAATGTTTCTTTTATTTTTTTAGGTGCTTCCTCTATAATAAGATGACAATTTGTTCCACTTAGTCCAAAAGCACTTACTCCGGCCCTTCTTGGACAACCTTCTGTTTTCCATTTCAAACAACAATCATTAACATACACAGGAGAATTTATAAAATCAATTTTTCTATTTGGTCGATTAAAATTAATCGTAGGTGGAATCATTTGGTGCTTCATTGCTAAAACAACCTTAATCAAACTAGCAACACCAGATGCTTGATTCAAATGACCAATATTTGATTTTAAAGATGCAATTGCACAAAACTGTTTTTTATTTGTATATCTACTGAACGCCTTATCAATAGCACTTATCTCAACTGAATCTCCCAATTTTGTTCCAGTTCCATGAGCTTCTATGTACGCGATTGTATCTGGTGCTATTCCTGCGTCCGCCCATGCCCTTGTAATAACTTCTTCTTGGGCAATTGAATTTGGTGCAGTAAGTCCGATAGAAGAACCATCTTGGTTTAGTGCAGATCCTTTTATGATTGCATATATTTGGTCTCCATCTTCCAATGCTTTTGCATAAGACTTCAATAAAATAGAGCAGACACCTTCTCCACGACTTGTACCATCTGCATTATCATCAAATGTTCTTGTTCTACTGTCAGAAGACATAATATCAATATCTGTATTTCCATTATCAACCGGCACTATATCAATTTTTACGCTTCCCACAACCGCCAAATCACAGTCTCCAAACCTGATTGCACGGCAAGCAAGATGCACTGCTGTTAATCCTGATGAGCAAGCTGTATCAATAGTCATACTTGGACCTTTTAAATCAAATTGATATGAAATTCTCCCTGAAGCAATAGAATTCATATTTCCAACTGATGTTATTCCTACCATTGTTTCATTTGTTTTTAAGGCATAATCTCTATAATCATCTCCTGCATCGCTCATCAAACCTAAAAACACTCCTGTGTTTGAACCTCTCAGTTGTCCCCCTCCATATCCAGCATCTTCAATTGTGCTCCATACATTTTCTAAAATAAGGCGTTGATGTGGATTTAATAAACTTGCTTCCTTCGGCGAAAATCCAAAAAACTCATAATCAAACTTATCAATATCATCCATGAAGGCAGCCTCATAAAATTTGCACTCATCACCTGTTCCCCCTTGAACCTTTAAAATATCCACATTATCTGAAGCTCTCTCTTTTGAAAGTTTGTTAATCTGGTATTTCCCCTGAACAAGTTCTTCCCAAAACCTTTCTAGTTTTTGACAAGAACCTATTCTTCCCGACATTCCTATAATTGCGATATCTTTTTTGTTTACCTTATATTCTTCATCAATTATATCTGCTTGTATAAGACTAATATTATCCAAATTAATTTCTTTCAACTTAACTCATTCCTTTCTATTATTCTTATGGCATAATAAAATCTTCAAACAACTCCCGAGTATCTGTTTCATCAAAAATTTGATTAAAACGTTGTCTTTGCTCTTCTAACGGTGCATGTTTCGTACAAAAAATAGTTCGGAGCATTTCTAGTGCCGTATGTAACTGTTCTATTGTAGGTTCACATTTTTTATTTTCTAATTCTTCAACCATATCTTCGATCTTTCTATAGTTAGCTACTACATTGTTTTGATACTCTTCATTATTGTCATTTAAGTTGCGTGTACATACTGCAATTGCCAAGCAGCGATTTAACACCTTCATTTTATTTGCCCGACTTAATACTTCTTTTCTGAAATGACTAGTCATATATAATAAATCTTCTCTATCATCAAATGAATAACTCTCAATCTTTGGATGATTTTGTTTTACTAAATTGCGTAAAATCATCCTTGGTCCACACTCTATTGCCACTGTAACACCTTGACTTTCTAAATACTCCATTGTAGATTTCCACTGTACTTGACTTACTATTTGTTGTGTTAGATTTGGTACTATATCTCTGGCCTCTTTATATATCACCCCATTTACATTTGATACAACCGGCCATGTCAAATCATGAAATGTATACTTTTGTAATTCTAATTCAAATTTTTGTGCTGCTGATTCCATAAGAGGGCTATGAAACGGTGCACTTACTTGCAAAAATACAATGTCTGCCCCCATGCTTTTCAAATATTCACATGCTTGTTCAACTGCATATTTATGACCAGATATCACAAGTCTGTCTCGTGAATTATAATTAGAGATCACAACGATTTCTTTTTCACTTGAATTCAAATTGCATACATGTTGTACTATGTCATACTCAAGTCCAATAATAGCTGCCATAGAACTTGCCTCTGAAACAACTGATTCTTGCATAAACTTTCCACGCTGTTTAACAATTTTAATTGCGTCTTCAAATTTAATTGCTCCTGCACAAGTAAGTGCCGATAGTTCTCCTAAACTATGTCCTGCTAAATACTTTGGAGAAAGACCAAACTCCTGCATACAATATTGAAACATAGCATAACTAACTGTTAGTAATGCTGGTTGTGCATTTTCAGTCTTTTTTAGTTCTGCCTCATCTCCTTGAAAACACAATTTTGTCAAATCAAATCCTAATACATCATTAGCTTTCTCAAAAATATGGCGAACAACCAAACTTTGTTCATATAAATCTTTTCCCATTCCTATATATTGTGAACCTTGACCTGGAAATAAAAAAGCACTAACTTTCATGTAAATCCTCCCTTCATAAAACTGTCGTTTTGAGTTATGTATTTTATAATTCTTATATAGTGATAAAACATATCTTTTACTCTTTTTTTATTTAAATTTGCAAATTTCACCTTTAAATTATATCCTTTATACGATTCTGATACAGTGAGTACAAGTTTATTTTTCACATACGGTATTTCATAAATAGAATTGTTTTCACAAAATACCATCAATGCTCTATTTGAAGGTTCTATCTGATTAACAATTGAGTGAACCATTGTTCTGCCTAGTTCCATCATATCATCTACTTTTTTAATTAATTCCGATATATCTTCCATCTTTTCTAAATTCACATCTATTAACTGTAAAAATTTTCCACTTACTGAAAAATGTACTATAACGTTCTGTTTTTTTGCAATATCATAGATTAGATATATATATATCGCCAAAAAAATGCTAGAAACTTTAACATTATATTTATTTGATATTTTCTTTATTTTTTTTGACGCCTCCAATTCAATGTTTGATGAAAATATATGGATTTTTTCTTCGATTACATCTTCGAAAAAATCTTTTGGTAATTCCATCAAAGTTGATAAACTATTAATAGTCTTATTTTTCTCATCTGTATTCTTAATATATTCTGCTAATTTTGAAACTGTTGGATAAGCAAAGATATCGGTAACATCAATTTTATCTGGATATAATTCATCTATTTTGTTATGCATCATAACTAGTGTTAAAGAATTTCCACCTAATTCAAAAAAATTCTCATTAACACCAACAGCTTTTCTTTCTAACACCTCTTGCCATATATCTATCAGTTTTTTTTCTATTATCATTACATCTTGCTGGCACTCTGAGCATAAACAAAACAAATCATTTTTTTTACCCGCTCTATATTTATATCGATTTTTTTCAATTTCTAAATTCTCTAATTCAACCGTATCTCCTTCAGATAATCTCAATAATCCCATTGCTACGTTCTTTTCTTTCTCTGCTAAGTCTAAAATAGTTTTCGATATTCTTTTTATTAATAAATCTTTTTCTCCCATATAACTGGTTTTTATAAACATAATATTTATGTTATACCAAGACTTTCCCAGTTCTAACATTCTTTTTGAATACTCATATAACGAATTAACTTTATATTTTGTCGCAAAATTTTTAAGAAAATCAGAAAAACTTAAGCGAGCAAGCCGAATGTGATTTATTTCATTCGAAATAAATGAAAATTTTTTATCACCCATTTGAAAATATTCTTCTGCCGCATTATATTTATCTCTAACATCCTGAGCAAAATTACACATTTCTAAATATGTGCTTTGTATATTTACATCTCCTAAATAATGCAAAGCTGCATTCTTAATGACAGAACACCATTCAATGTTGTTATCTTTCTTATTTAATTTGTGTAATGTAATACAAGACATGCTTCCTTGTTCAAAATCACTCATTGGTAATTCAATTACTTCTAGCGTATAGAAAGGATCAATACAATATAATAATTGATTCTCTTCATTTACACCAATAATCATACAATAATGTATTGCCTCAAAAATCTTGTAGAATTTTGTCCAAGGACACCAAAACAGATTTATCATCAATATTACAGGATTATTAATATCTATTTCACTTGTTATAATATTTTTTAAATCCGTTATATTATATAAATTTAAATCATATATATTTATTTCTACATTATGATATTGTCCAAACAATTTAAAATAATCCCCTGAATTCGAATTTAATTTATTACCAATTAATACAGACTTATTACTTGAACACTCTATTGTCTTGTATGAAAATCCCCATACTTCTGAAGATATCATATAACAATCACATTTCCAAAATGCTGCTAGAGAAGCCAGTATATTTTCAATACAATTATAGTTTTCATTATATATGGGAATTATACTTATCATAATTGAAATACCTCCTCGCACACATTCACTTTTTATGCATTATTTTTTTCAATATATTCTACCAAATTTAAAATAGGATTTAATAAAGTATCATTTACATCCTCTTCTCTTATCTCAAAATCAAATGTAAGTTCAGCCTTTACCATAATAGTTACAACTTCCATCGAATCTAATTCTAGTGCATCAATTAAATTTGTATTTTCAGTTATTTTCACATTTCTTCCTCTTTCATTAAATGTTTCTTCAATAATTTTTTGTAATTTAGAATAAATTTCTTCTCTATTCATAGTATTTACCTCATATAATTTTATGTAAATTTTACTATTCTTAATTAGTAACAACTAAGTATAATATGCCAACTCTATCACGTTATTGTATATAATCTTCTTTAAAAATAATGCCTAATTCTGGAACTACCTGTAAACAATTTTCGCCTCTAATGTCATCTATTTTTGTAGTATATTCTACAAATTGAGGAATAAGATTTTGCCAGTCCTCATCATTCATATAGTTAATACACGAAACCCACTTGCTAACATAATATTTTCTCTTAATCAAAGCATCTGTATAACTCTTATTAAAAGGTTTCTGCTCTTTTATCCATTCAATGTGTTTTAATAGATTTCGCATTACGTGTTGCTTTAATAGTTCTGGAAGAATTTTTATATTATAATACTTAGGTTCATTTAATATATTTAAATTCAGTTCATCTACACTAATAAATCCATTCTTTACCATTTCCTTATGAAAGTCAGGTAAATGGAAAATATTAAATACACTAACAGTAAAATTAATTATCATTTTTATATGTGGGCATTCTTTCACTAATAACCGTAAATTGCTTTCTATATTACTCCATCTAATTCCTGTCCTAAGATATTCTCCAATTTCATAACTTCCGTCCAAACTAAGTAAAACTGTCACATTTTTGAATTTTTTCCATAACTGTAAAAAAGACTTATTATTCAACAATGTTGCGTTCGTATTGTAAATCAAATTAACATCATATCTTTTTTGCAAATCCAACATTTGTAGAATACATAAGTTTTCTTGAAATAATAACGGTTCTCCACCGGCAAAGTAAATCTCCTTTACTGATAAAATCTCCGCGTCTAAATCTCTTAACAGACTATCCGAATTGATGACACCTTGTTCTTTCTTCATCAAAAAAAATTTCTTTCCCAATAATATTTCCTTATCTTTGTACCAACTTGAGCTGTTATTTTCATCACACGTACGACATTTCAAATTGCATGCATTCGAAAATCTGATATCCCAATATATTGGCTTCGCATTCAGGGCATAGCCCAAGTCATCAGTTTCAACTATCCAATCTAAATACTTCTGATATTTTGAATTGGATAGTTTTCTCAAGCTCCTTACATTCGCTGCTTCATGCATATAACAGTTTTTACAGCACTCACATTCCTCGTCATTTAACATTCTTAAACGAAACTCTCTTATTGCATTACCTTGCCATAAATCACTAAAAGAATTTTCATTTAAGTTGCCCAATATATATTCCGAACCAGCAACTTGTTGACAACAAGGCAGCATATTCGCACTTGTAGATACATGTAAATGAATCCATGGCATAATACAAAAATGCTCTCCAACTTTTAATAACTTTCTTATTTGTTTTCTATTTCTCACATCGATATCTCCTATAATAACAAATCAAACAATTAAGGAATCTTATCATTTACGTAACTCTCTTTATATGCCTTGTTACAACTCGGATCACTCTTATTCCAATTAGCTAAAAATTTTTCAGCCACCATTGGACATCCTCCTTTACAAAAATAAAATGTTTCACAATGTCCACACACACTTTTTTCATATAAATTTAAATTACGCATATTAAATTGTTCAATCCAGTCTTGAAATTTACTGAGTAAGTCGGATATAGATGTTTCTCTTATATTTCCTACTCTAAATTTTGACTCATTAATCATAGCTACGCAACCAGTTACAAATCCATCAGCTGTAATAACAATATTTCGATTAAATGCTCCACAACCTTGAACACAATCAGTTCTAATTAGTATATTGTTTTTATCCCTAAAACGCCCTCTTAATCGCTTTGTCAAGTTCAGGTGAATATATTGTGGCAATGTTACAATAACAAATAGTTCTTCAGGCATAGAATTCAAGCTCTCCTCTATTCTTTCGTAAACGTTATACCAATCTAAACCATCAAAACTATTAATTGACACGAGCAATGGAGAAACATATCTGTTTCTCAATATATGTACAAATGTCACTCCCAGTCTCTTGGCAAGTTGCAATAGTTCACTAAGTTGTCCACTATTTTCAGACATATATACTGCATTAATGCCTACCGTAAACCCTTTTGCTACAAGTTCCTTAATTCCTTCAATAGCCATACTATAAGCTTTATCATTACCTCGAATCTTATTATGAGTCATTTCATCTGGTGAATCTAACGATACTGCAATAAAATCAAAGTCATCTGCCTCAAAAGGATACTTTTTTAATGTACTTACTAAAAACGTGCCATTAGTGACTACTTGAAGTCTCGCCCCTAGTTGCTTAATTTTTTTTGCAAGTTTATAAAGCAAATAATCTCTCAAAAAAGGTTCTCCACCTGATATATCAAATCTAGCGTACCCTTGCTCAACAAGATTGTCTATCAAATTCAAATACTCCTCATCAGACAACTCGTCTTTTACAGATTTATGCATTGCTGAACCTGAGTAACACATGCAACAATTTAAATTACATTTCATTGTAGGAAATAGATAAACTGTTGGTTCAAAATTATTGTAAACATCTCGTATTAAATCCACTTTGTCTTGCCGTTTCATACCATCTCTTCTCCTTTCATAATTTTACCTATCCGTTAAATATTGATGACCCCAAATTACATTTCCAATCAATCGTACAATTATCATCTCGATACCAGAGACATTCTTGTCCTTTCCTATGATTTAATATTTTTGTTATCAATCCGGGAGCTAATTGACTAATGTATATTTTTGCCATCTTCTTTTTATTATTTACTTCAAAATCATTTAATTTAAAACAACAAGATTCGTAAAATTTTTTTTGTTTAAATCCATCACACGCATAAGGCAAATCTTCATAATATATAATAGGAGTTTTTAATCCAACTTTAGTTACATTAATCCTATCAACTAAAATACGTGTCAATCTGTGATCTACATGCGTGATTCCCAAAGGACATAATATTAGATGTGGTGATTCTGGTATTTTATCCCGAATACTATTTATATACCACTCAAGCGGTTCTTCCGGATTTATCGGCTCATAAATGTTTTTATACCCCCTTAGCATTGCGTCTTTCCACCCCATTTGCAAAGTTGTAGCACGAATAAGACTCATTGATGCCATCTCTTCCTTTAATCTTAATTGTTGTAATCGCTCAAAATCTTTTCTCAAATCCTTATATATACTATAGGGATCAATCGAAAACAATGTAATAATATGAATTCTATAATGCATCGATAAACGCGTTAATAATCCTCCAATAGAAAAGACAGCATCATCTAAATGAGGTGATATTACAACTATCAATGGTCGCTCTAAATTACATTCATTTGAAATGTTACATGTTATGATAGATTGTGTCTGTAGTAATTCTTCTACAACCTCTTCTGAATATTTTTTTAAATAATTTAACTCATATGGCATATTTTTATACATAAAAGCAGCCTTATCTGAGAGTATACAAAGTTTTTTATTCAGAAAATAAAGTTGATTTTTTTTACACGAATAATGTGGTAATTTTAAAAAATATTTTTGTAGCAAGAAACCTCCTATATTACCTCAAATACTTTTTCATATTATTTCTTTTTTATAAATCAGATTTAATTCAACTTTTATTCATTTTATGATAATAAATTTATATATTTAATTTTTCTATTATCCTATAGATAATCATTATACATATGTTTGTAATCAGAACAGTTTGCTAAACAACCGGGACATTGACCTGTTATAGCCAATTTTTGCAATGTTTGATAAGATGGAGATTTCCAAACATCCGGAAACTTTAACCATTCAGATTTCTGATATAACTTTCTTAATCCAAAGTCTGTAAAACAAAATTGTAATTTTCCAGTTTTAGTAAAAAGTGCATCATGCAACGGTAAAATACACCCTTTCTGCAAAGATAATTGTTCACTTCGAAGAATATATTCCGGAATTGTTTTCATCATTGCCCTACTTCTTATTGGTAATTTAAGTTGGTCCGCTGTTTCAAATGCATTGATAATCTCTTCCTTCAATTCAGGAATATCCGAATAATCTAATGCAAAATCCACATACTTTTTTCCTCCTTGTCGTGAGCTAATGGGCTGAAACGATATAGATTCTGCTCCTAATTTCCTTGCCAAACGAATCATGTCACTCATATAATGAAAATTTTGCTTTAATACTACTGTAAATATAGAAAATGTATTTCCATATTTTTTGAGTTGTCTAATTCCTTCTAGTGTCCTATTCCAAGCATTTTCACCACGTATCCAATTATTTAATTCTTCATATGGTGCATCTATAGATATTGGAATATCTTTTACATGTAACTTTACAAACCTTTTTGCCACATCTTCTGTAATCAAACTTCCATTCGATACGAAACTGGTTTCAATATTATATTCATTACATAGTTCAATTGCATCAAATAAGTCTTTTCGCATTAACATTTCCCCTCCATATAATTCAATCTTAGAAATGCCAATTTCTTTTGCTACCAAAATCAACTCTTTTATGCTCTCAATAGTCGGTTCAGAGTATCTTAATGGAAGATATGCTTTCTGACCTATTCGACACATCCTACACTGATAATTACATTTATCTGTAAACCAAACAAATATTCTTTCTAATTTCGTCTGTTGTAAAAATGTCTCTGCAAGTTGCGTATACACTTCTATTTGTGCTTCTTGACTAACAATGAATTCAAGTCCTGAGTTGTATAAATCAAATGCCAACAATGCATTCTCTGTCACTCCATCAACACAGAACACAGTATTAAAATTCCCTGCATAACGTATTTTTTTTACATCTACTGATATATTATTATTTCTCCAAATAGTCCAAGGACCTGTATTATGATTACTCAAATGCAAACGATTGTCCTTTCTTTTATAATATTCTTTGTTTGCAAATCCATCCTTAAAATCACATTCAATATCATATAATCGATTATATAATCCGCAAATCACTTGTGATTCTTTTGCACTAATATGGATATCTATTGATTTTCTTGTTAATACAGAACCTGATTCTAAAAAAAGAACTCTCCCCGAAGTAATTTGTTCTAATGCAAAATTACGGGCTTCATTTCCATTCAAAAATGACTTATTTGAAAAAAATATTTTATCGGATTTATATTTTGTGCATATATCATTAGTACACGGTACATTGGTCGCTACAATAATGTGTGTCACATCAAATTTTATCAATATATCCAATGTACACTTAACTAAATTATAATTATTACTTCCTGTTACAATACAATTAAGCATTTTTATCCCCTATTTTACTATTTCAATAATGAATCAATAGTTCCCTTTTGTTCAACTAACACCTCTGCTATCTCAGAGATTAAACTTTCTTCTGGATACATTTTTTGAAATAACTGATATCCTTTTTTTGCAATTTCTTTCCAATTAATTCTTGCATGTGCTAAATGATAAGCATCAGTCCTATAACAAGTCTGCTCAAAACTCCCCCCAGCTTTATAAAGTCGATATCCAAACTCTAAGTCCTCTGGAGCCCAATCTAAACCAAAATCCTCTCTAAACAATCCAATTTCAATAGCAAAAGCTCGCATCAATGACATATTTGCTGTATCTGCAGCGAGCCAAGGCACTTTATATCTTTCAATACCTTTCTCAAACATATGCTGTACTGTTCTTTCTAGTCTATCTTGTGCATGTCCCAACCTCCTTATTTTATCCATATTATTTGAAATATCTTCCTCTGTTATATTAAAATTCATTATTTTATTTGATAATGTATAGTCTTTATACTCTTTTAGTAAACCTTTATGTGGATTACGTGGATCTTCAAAAAAACGAACATACGGAATTTCTTTCTTTCGTCCATGAATTAAAGTCTTAGATTTGGATTTATGTGCCATCCAATGAGCATCAATATATTCTGGCTCCACAATTAAATCAGCATCACAAAAAATCAACAGTTCTCCCTTTGACGCCCATATTCCCGCATTTCTAGTCGCACTTCGTCCATGATTTTTAACCCTTATAATCCTTAATGGTATTTGCGACATGAAACGTTCTACTTCATTGTCTAGAATTTCTCCTCCATCAACTAAAATAATTTCATAAGGTATTGATGTTGTCTGACAACAAAATGATTTTAATGTTAATGCAAGCCTTCCTCCTTTATTATATGTTGGTATAATTACTGAAATTTTTACCATATTTATTTAAATCCTTCCTTTAGCGTATACAAACTAATATTACTCAAAATATTTTTAATAAAAATGCGTCAGAATATCCTCTAAATCAGTTTCAGACATAGAAATATCTAAAACTTTAAAATGCGATAATACCATATCTAAAAGCCTTTGCATGTATATAGGCTCAACTCTCCAAATAAGGGTATATGAATCTTTTATTTCTGGAACCATATCTCCCCACTCAACTTTTCCATTAAGTGGCTCTGCTAGACGTACTTTTACTATTCGGACTTGTCTAAATTTTGATTTTATCTCATCCAATGTTCCAGTTACGACAGTACTTCCCTTATTAATCAATTGAATACGATCTGCCAATTTTTCAATGTCCTTCATATAATGACTGGTTAATATAATTCCACATTCTGAATTCTTGCTATATACTTTTAAAAAATCTATAATCTGATTTTGAGATATAAAATCCAAACCAATTGTTGGCTCATCTAAAAACAACACCTTTGGTTTATGCAAAAATGCTAATATCAACTCCATTTTTAAGCGCTCTCCTAATGATAATTGACGAACCGGAACTTTGATACGATTACCTACATTTAACATATCTACCATTTGCTCTATTTGTTGCTTAAATTGTGGTTCTGAAATATCATAAATAGATTGATGTAACCTGAACGTTTCTATAGCAGGTAAATCTAACCATAATTGTGTACGTTGTCCTGCTACCAATGCAATATTCTTTAAAAAATTCTTATTTCTCTTATGAGGCGTAAAACCTGCAACTTTAATTTCTCCCTTATTTGGTCGAATAATACCACTTAATGTTTTCAAAGTTGTTGATTTTCCTGCACCATTTGGTCCTATAAGACATAAAATTTCTCCTGGCATAACATGAAGATTAAGTTCTTTCACTGCTGGAATTTCTACATATTTACGATTAAAGAAGTTTGAAAAAGAACCCTTGAGTCCTTCTTCCTTTTCAAGAGCTTTATAATTAACACACAAGTTAGTTACATTAATTAACGCATCCATATTTCTTATTGACATCACAATTTAACCTGACCTTTCTCATCTCGTTCAAAGTTCTTTACAAAAATATATCTATGAGGAATTTTGTAAGGTGATAAATATTGTTTGCAAAAATTTCTAATTTCTAATTCGCTTGGTAATTTGTCTTTTTTTCTAAGATAAGCTACTAATATAGTTCCTCTTCTTATATCTTCCTCTGCAGTAACAACCGCCTCCATAATATTAGGATGTTGCTGTAATACTTTTTCAACTTCACCTGGATGTAATCCTAGACCATTTATCTTAATACGCTGTGAATTTCTACCTATAACAATTAAACTATCCTCTTCAGTCAAAATTCCTTGGTCTCCTGTTTTATATTCATATTCTACAGAAATAAAGTTTCCCTTATTTAGAATTTCATGTGTAAGTCCATCACCTTTAATACAGATAAGTCCTTGCTCACCTTGTTTTACAGGAATTCCTTGTTCATCCACAATATGAATTTGCATATTGTTCAATGGTCTTCCCAAGCTTGGAAATTTTGTTTCACATTCTGGCAATTGCATAGTTATCGCTCCTAATTCTGTACAACCATAAAATTGAAGAAGTGGTGCTGAAAAATTGATTCTAAATTTTTCATAAATATCTCGTGGCAATGTTGCTCCCGCACTTATTCCCATTTTAATGTTTAGTTTTGCACCCGATACCTGTACTAAAAACGAGTAAAAGGTAGGAACACCCACTACAATTGTAACCTCTTCTCTTTTCATTATATGCACCCACTTTGATGGCGAACATAGTCTTGAAGAAGTTATAAGTCTTGCTCCCACTCTAATTCCTGATAAAAGATGTAATACAAATCCCAATGAATGGGTCCACTGTGCCAAACAAAAAATGTGATCCTGCTCCGTATAGTGCAACCTCTCTATTACAGCATCAACCTCGCAAAATAACGATTCCCAAGTACGGGCAACTATTTTAGGTTCTCCTGTTGTACCAGTTGTACACATTAATACCTTTCCCATTAGTTTTATCAAACTAGGACTCATTTGTTTTGCTTTTGCCTTAAGCAATTCAGAGGGAGATAAAATTTTTATTCTCTTATTATTCAATGATAACAATTCTTCATTATCTGTAATTACTATTTTCGAAGATGTATGCTTTAGTACAGTCTCAATTTCACAGTTTGACCACTGAGGATTGACCAACAAATAGGTTGATTCCAACCTTCCTAATGCAAGTATTGTACATGCCAATTTAAAGCGATCCTTTATTTGAACAAGAATAATACTATTTTCCATATATGTCTGTAAAGCCTCATACATTCTATTTGTGTTCTCTAACAACTCCTTATATGTCCTATCAACATTTGAATCAACCAAGAATATTTTATTACTGTAAATCTGCAAATTTAGTTCTATCAAATTATACCCTCCCTTATATCAAACTGCTTTTTTATAAATCTTGATATTCTCATTAATTCCAATGATAAACTCATTCCTCGTCTTGGAAATAATTCTAAAGTTATATCCCCATCATAATGCATATTTTTTACAATTCTTCCGACATTTTTCCAATCTACATGCCCTTGTCCGATTGGGCAAATTTGAGGTGGATCTCCAATTCTAGAATCCGAAATATGAATTTTCTTAATTTTTCCTTCAAACCGTAACAACCATTCCTCTATATTTCCAAAAGGAAATGCATTTCCAATGTCAAGACATACTCCAATATTAGTATCCTCTAGAGCGTCCATTAAGTGCTCTAATTTAATGATGTCTCTACTAAAGCTATACCAGACGTTTTCCAACATTAATAATATTCCATCGTTTCTTGCTTTATCGTTTATGGCTTTTATAATGTGAATAGCATCTTGCCAATTGGTCTCAATTCCACCTGGTGCAATCGAAACATGCTTTCCTCCCATTAATTTTGCAATATCAAACATCTTATCTACAACTTCCAATGCCATCGTTTTTGAAATTCTATCCTTTGATGTTATTGGGTAATCCATATGTAACATTGTACTAAGCCCAGTTACCTTTAAACCTGCTATATTAACTGCATCTATAAGCCATAGTAATTCATCTTTTTTTGTTTTGATTGATATAGGCCATGGCTGTAAGTCTACATGCAATTCAATGCCTTCATATCCAGAATTATGTATCATTTTCAAATATCGTGCCCACTGCTGTACTGGAACTCCAATCAAACACCATGCTGTTACACTTAACATTTTCTATATCTCCTTCACCCTAGAACGCTGTTTTATATATTGAATGTAAAAACTTCTCTAAATCTACAGCTACCTTTTTCCATGACCACTGTTTTGCCTTAGTTAATCCTAATCTACTAAATTTCTCCCAATGTGCTTTATCTATGGCCAAATGATAAAGTGCATCTCCCATTGCTTTGATATCTCCAACATTAATAAGATTATCTTTTACAGTTTCTGGCACAAGGTCACGGCTTCCACCATTATCTGTTGCAACAAATGGTATTCCAGACATCATTGCCTCTAAAATTGGTAATCCGAAACCTTCTGAACTTGACGTTACTAATAAAACATCCACAGAACGATAAATATTTCCCACCTCCTCTTGTGTGGGATTCACATACCACTTTGTTTTTATATCTTTAGGTGTCTCTTTTTCTGCTTTTCGAACCAAACGTACTAACCGAATGTCCACCCCCAATCTTTTTAAGTATTCCAAAGCCGCATAGGCCTGTGGAATTTGCTTTAACGGATGTTCATAACTTCCTACAACAAGCACTCTAAATGGTTTTCCTTTTTCTGGTGCCTTCCTTATCTCCGGATAAAAGACCATTTCATCTGCGGCGGGTGGTATAATATGCGAAGTTCTTCCATATTCATACAATACATCTTGTAAATATTTTGATACAACAATTTTAGGATTTGATAATCTGAATGACTTCTCTGCTGCACTAACTAATTTCACATCTGTATACAATTGTGGTTCATTAGCCTGTATAAAACTAACAACTCTTTTTTCTCCGTATTTACCTGTAAACCAATTTGCACTGAAACAATCTAGTGCTACAATTAATTCTTGGTCATCAATTTTTACTTTGCGAAAACTTGTCACATATTCCACACTCACTATTGGTTCCCACCCAAATAAATTTGCTCCAAGTACTACAAGTCTAATTTCATGACCAAGATTGTATAAAATATTACAATGATTAATTACTACCTTTGTAGCCCCATTAACCTGTAATCTTGTACCAATATAAACTATTTTCATATACTTTCCTCAGAATAACACGCAAATAAGCAACCAGAACATTTTCCTTGTAATGCCTGCTCTGTAATCTCCTTATATTCGTTTGAGTCCCAAATTTCCACCAATTTGTTACTTTTTATTGAATAACTAGTCTCAAGCTTCCAACATGCAGATACTTGACCCGTCACTTCAATTGATGAACTTGTATTTGGAATATCACATCCGCTTTTTGGTATAATAGTTTCCTTATTAAAGTATCTGATAATACTCTTTAAATAGTCCTTAGATGGAAAATTTACTCCTATATCATTTGCAAGGCATCTAGAATATTCTAATATTTCCTCAAGAGTTACAAGTTCATCCTTAGATATCCATAACTGCTTTGTTTTTTCCTGTTTATTATTTACTAGAAAAGAAGGATCAAATGCATTCAAAAATAATCGTCGAACTCCATATTTTCGTATGATACTTATAACAGAAGGTAAAGTTATATAATTAACACTCGAAATCGTAAAAAGAACATTTACCATTCTTGATAATTTAATATTTTGAAAAAATTGCAATGTACTCAATACTTTATCGTATACCCCTTCTCCTCGTATGTAATCATTAATTTCTCGTGTTCCATCTAAAGAAATTGAAATATTATTAAGCCCTGAATTAATTAACTTGTCCACGACTTTTTTTGTAACCAATGTAGCATTGCAACTCATATTTATGTGAAATCTAAGTTTATGTGCATATACAATTATTTCATATATATTTTCATGGGTAAGCGGTTCTCCACCCGTCAAAAACACCTGACGCACGCCTCTCTCTTTTGCAGCATCTAAAATATTTTTCACCTCTTCGAATGAAAGTTTGCTTGAATTGATAAAACCATCACACGTTTGACAGTGCAAATTACATACATTAGTTAATTTGATATATAAATTCTTTATATCCAATATAGTTCCTCCCTCAACCTATTCCTCCGTAAATATCTGAATAATTTTATCTTGTTCGATGGCCCGTAACGTTAAACAAACAAACAATTTTACAAATGGATCATCTGGAAATTTTGACTGAAAATATTTAAAATTATCGCATCTCTTTTCAAATTTAGATTGGACATCATCAATTCCAAGATGATAATTTATCGCATTCTCATTTACAATTAGCTCACCACCGGCTTCAATCAGTCGATATGCAATGTCTGTATCTTCACAACCACTCCATTTGAAATTCGTATCAAACCCGCCAACTTTGTTTAGCAAATTTCTTTGAATAGATACATTACTCGTCACAAAATATACCCAAGCAATATGCTTCTTTTCTGATATCCAGTATTTTATTGCTTCTTTTTCCCAACGAGTCACATAAAAACTTCCATCCTCTCGTTTTTGATATCGCAAACCTCGTATAATTGCATTTTTATGTTTTTTATGTGATTTAACATGTTCTTCTATAAAATCAGGTGAAACTACCATATCATCATCACTGAACAAAATTATATCACCTGATGCATATCCTATTCCCTTGTTTCTAGATATGCCTGCATTACTAGTTCCTTTTGGAATAGAATATATATGCACATTTCCCATTTCTAATTCACTACATATATCAATTAAAGAATCTTTCTCTCCTTCTGTCACTATTATTATAGAAAAATCTTTATAACTCTGTTCTTTATATGATTCTAGAACAGGAATAAGATTCAAAACTGGACGATTTGTAGCAATAATAACATCAACCCACATTCAAGCTCTCCTTATTTATCATTTATATTATGAAATAATGATCCTTAATCTGATCTAGAACCTCAATTACACCTTCTGTTCTTCCAATTTGCATTCTCTGTAATTCATATTTAGTAATATCCCCTCGCAAATAAGCGTTCAACATTTCCCATGAGCCTTCATAACAGGTATTACAAAAACCACTATTAATTTTTCGCAACTTATATGCTTCTTTTGATTCTTCAATGTCTAACCTTGCTTTTTTTGTATCTGCAAAAATATCACTATAAATTATCGGCATACAAGTACATCCCTTTATCCTTCCCCTGCTGTCAATTCCGTTTATATAATATGGTGCATAACAACTTGTTGTACGATGCTTATTTTCTAATGCTTCTAGTAAATATGCTAAATATGCTTTTGGTGGAAGAACATCCTGATAGTTCTCATATTCATCAAACAACTGATATAATTGACTTAATTTACTTTGATACGGAGAATATTTTCCCTGAGTCCAACGAACAGGAAAAGGCATCAACTTAATATAATACCCCTCTTTAGAATATTGAAACAAATAATCTGCATACTCTTTTATGTGTTCAATATTACGATCATGAAGTACCATTTGAACTTCCACTTTAATTCCATTCTCTAAGCAACATCGCAAATTATCTAATATTCGATTACTCATCTTCTCATTTGAAACTCGATAACTATTCATCTCATAGTTATATCCATCTATTGAAAAATACAGCAGCAGTTTTTTACATTTGCTCAATTCTTCTATCATTTTCTTGTCTAAAAGCGAACCATTTGTTGTTAAAATAACCAGCTCATAATTAGACGATATTTCCTCTATATAATCTGTAAGTCCACGTATTAGAGTTAATTCCCCACCTATTAAGCTTAATATTGGCGAAGGAAATATCTCTAATGCCTTTTTGCAATGTTCTCTCATTTTAATTCCAAGTCTTTTATCTTTTCCCGCATCAAGTTCAATCACTTCTCCATTTCTTTCTTCTAATGTAAGAACTCCATTTCGTGATGTAATTTGCTTCAATGGTGCTGTACAGTATTGACAATGAAAATTGCAGGCACGTTCCACAAACAGGAGCTCAGTTATCAGAGTTTCATATTTCATGTCATCTCTCCTTCTCATAAAATAACTATTTTCCAGTACATTTTTTTATACTTAACTCTAATTTCTATTTTTCAACTCTCTTTTTTTCAATAAAATCAACGAGACTATGTACACTTTTTAATACATCTCCGCCTAAATCACTATCATCAATTTCGATATCGAATTTTCTTTCGATTGCTACTAATAATTCTAAGCCATCAACTGAATCCAATCCTATACCCCCTTCAAATAGCAACACATCATCTCCAATTTCAGAAGGTTTAATGCTTAAATTTAATTCTTCCACTATTGTTGTTTTTACTTCGTCAAATAACTCTTTCATATATAATTCTCCTTTTACAAATTATTTTTTGCTTTCAATACTGTTTTTTATTCATTAATATTGAAACACTCATTTATATTCTTTTCACTATGAATAATTCTTTATCAACCACCCGGTGCAGAGTATCTACATAACCCTTTTTTCCATGTAATAATAACAATGACCAAAAGAATGCTAATCCATAGCATACCTTGCCCCACCGCTACTAACGGACACCCTAGCTGTCCAATTCCGGCTTTGATAGGATAATATACCATATAAGCAAATGGCGTATGAATCAAAAATCGATCCAATCCCCATGGTAATATATCTAACGGAATTCCACTTCCAGCCAAAACACTTGTTATAGCTTCAATTAGCATAAAAAAAGTTGAGCTTTCTGTTAACCAGAATCCAATCAACCCCAATATCAAATTTACTAAAAAAGATATTAAAATGCCTTCTACTATTAGTACCATAAATAGCATAACTGAACCTGCTTGCAGTCCCATATCAAATCCCACTAATTCAGCAACAGTAATCACAACCAATAATTGAAAAATGCATTTAGGCAATGATTCTCCTATCAATTTTCCTATAAATATACAAAAATGCCTTGTCAAATGATTGATTGGTTCTACCAAATAACTTGTTAACAACCCCTGTCGTATCTCAGCACAAATGTCAGCTCCTACTGAAACACTAAAAAACATTGTGATTATGGAACTCATTGTTACATATGTAAGCATTAAATTGCTATCGTAACTTCCTATATCACCTGTCTGCAAAATAATTTGCCAGAAGATCAGTAACGGTATGAGTCCTATTGTATTAAACAAATTTATTAAGTAGTTTCCTCTAAATTGTAATGAATTTTGTATGGACATTCTAATAATTCGCACATATCTTGACATTTTATCCTCCTTTAACCCCCAGAACCTCTATATCTTTGTAATCCCCTCAAAAGGATAATACTGCTAATTCCTATCCATACAAATGCTGTGGCAATTGAAGATGTTACCTCTATAATAGTCGTTCCAAAAATCAATGTTTTAGCAGCGGGATTTGCTACTAAAGTTAAAGGAATAATTAGCGTAAATACAAATCGAATCTTGAGTGGATAAATCTCCGCTGGAAAAGAACGAAAATCATAAGTCGAATAGTGAATAGATTCCAATCCCTGTGTTTTTTTGAACCAAAATGCTGTATACATCAGCGAAAAAAACATTCCATAAACAATTAAGACTCCACATATAATTTGTATTAAGTAAACTACAAATGATAATATTGTAATGGTACAGGCTGTTTTTTTACATCCCCACCACACTATTCCTATTCCAATCAAAACTTGAACTATTCCACTTAAATCCACCGTTTTAAAACTTACAGAAAAACCTGCTGGTAATGGCTTTAACAATATCTGATCTAGTTCTCCGCTATTAATATTCATCCCTAAATTTAATCCATTAATAAGTAAAAACGCTGTAAATAGATAATTAACTATATAATGGGTGCCAAACAAAATATATAAAGAATCAGTTTCCCAACCAGCAATTGTTTCATAATGGCTTGTAACAATATTGAGAAACACCAACGTACCCAATAGCCACGACAAATCAGTAATAATACGTATAATAAAATTTGTTCTAAATAACATTTCACGCATAATACACATCCTAGTATAGTACATAACAATTCTTATATATTTCATATATTAACCCCTTCTTCTTTGTATTCTATATTAGTATTGCCATACAGGTCATAATTGTTCCTATACTTACTAATTATCTTTCTTAATGCTTTCACATCTTTTTCCAACGTAATATCAAAGTTGTGTAATACTTCATTAATTTTATAAATATACATTTCTGCAATATCTAACTGATATGGATTCCATTTTGATAATAATCTGTCATTTCCATAGTTTTTTTTAAAGTATTTGCGCTCTCTTTCGAGTGGTTTATCTTCCTTATATATATTATGATTACAAAGTTCAACTCTGTTTCCATTTACATAAACGATCCTAATTCCTTTTCGAAGGGCAAAGTTGAAAGCCTCTGTGATTTTATTTATTATAGGCTCACCTTTATCGTTAAGCGAAGTATTACATATAATAGGAATTCCTGTCTTTTCATAAATTCCTTTCAAAATGGAATAAATTCTTTTATCATCATTTTCTGTAACGGTCTGGACTCGCGCACTACCATCTAAATGCAATATTGCCTCTACTTTAGCTTTCTTGTCCTCTTTTATTTGAAAATTATTAAGCATATAAGCTGACGGAAAAGAGTCTTTAAACCATTCTTCTCTTTCTTCTTCCAATACAATTGGTGCAACAGGTCTCCACCATTCGCGTTTTTTATATATATTTAGTAAATTCTTTGACTCTATTTTTGTAGGATTTGCTAATATACTCCTGTGACCAAGAGCACGTGGTCCAACTTCACTTCTATCATCGAACCAGACTACAGGTTCATTAATAATGTCATCTACCGCATAATCGGTTCCAAAATGAACATTCTTCACAAATAAATTAAATTTTTCAATAGCTTCTTTTAAATTGTTATCTGCATTACCATAATATGCTGTATTAAATTGAAACTCAAAACTTTGACACTTTTTAAAAAAATAGTAAAGTCCCATTCCAATGGCAATTCCACTATCATTAACACATGGGCAACATAGTTGACCTTTAAAACCAAATTTATGAACAATATTTGTATTTGTCGGACAATTTAGTGCATATCCACCTGAAAGTGATATGTATGTGTCTTTTGGGTCTAGATTATAATTATCCAAAATTTTTCCAACTACTTTATTAACACATTCCAAAGATGCTTCTTGTACAAATTTCATCATCATACTAATTTTATTTTCTTTTTCTGTAAAACGTTCATCATACCCGCTACAGATTTCATCTATTTTCTCTTTTGGATACGATAATATATAATTTGAAAAATCAAGCAATGTGTTTATATTTTCAATTATATCTGTTAAATTATACACATCTGCCAATACAGGTGACTCTATCTTTATCCTTGCTGTAGTTGCATAAGCAAGTGCCATCAATGTTCCCTCTGGTATATGATATCGTTGTGCAAGATAATACCAATATGGACCAGGTGACGGAATTGGAAAAAATTCAACATCTCCCTTTATAGATATCGCACCACAAAATTCATTTTTTTTATATGCATTTTTATCAACTAAATAATCTGAACCTGCATCAAATGATAGTGCAATAATATTTTGATTATGAAATATGTCTGTATCCATCACCATAGATGAAAATAGATGACATACGGAGTGATATGTGATATTTACTATATCTTTCACACTATGATAGTCATCACAAGTTGACAATTCTGGAAGTCCAATAACCTCTTGCATATCATTTAATGTTAAAGAAACTTCACTCAGTAGAATATCAATGAATTCAACAGCATCCGATTTTTCATAAAAAGCTACATCATGATGCTTTATGCCAGATATTCTTTCAAATTCCCAATGATGAACTATTTCCACATATTTTTCTGTCTTTCTAAATAGGGTCATATTATGATCATGTCTCACTGAACTATTAAAAATATGAAAAATTGGATCAATTTCCGAATAAATTGTTAAATAATAACCATCTTTTAACTCATCTATCATTTTGCCACTCTCTTTTAATTATTTTTTTCTATTGCTAACTATATCTTCTAACTATAATTCGAAATTATAATTCGCCACTATCTCTTTATAATTATTTTGTATTTTACAAATAGCATTAAATATGTCATCAATATCTTCCTTCGTACCCAAAAAAAAGGACTGTTCAAACCAAATAGCTTCTTTTGCACATGCCTTTTCTGCAACAGGACACTCTCGATAAAATTCTTTTAACGGACTACTATAATATAATGGTTTTTTATATCCTGCATAGCAATGAATTCCTTCTGCTTGAATGGCTGCAAGAAAACGATGCCTTGGAATACCATAAAATTTTTCAGAATAATAACGACAGATAAATATATGAAGTCCATGCTTTGTAACCCTATCATCTTCAACTAACGGTTTTAAAAAAGGTATTTCTTTTAGTAATTTTCTAAAATATGTTATATTTTGATTACGTAAATTCTGTAATTGTTCAAAATTTTGATACTGAGATAACAACAATGAAGCTGATATAGGTGAAAAACGTAGATTTTCTCCTAATTCGTAATATTTATCCCAATCGCCTCCTTTTTCACGTCCCATATTGTGCTGTGACCAACACTTTTTATATAACTTTAAGTCTGTTGTACCAATAAATCCACCTTCCCCACATGTCAAATTTTTAGCTGCATGGAAACTAAAACATGCAATGTCACCCCAACTACCTACTGGTTTTCCTCTCCACTCTGCGCCATGTGCATGCGCACAATCTTCAATCACCTTTAAATTGTTTTTTTGAACAATTGGCATAATACGATCAAAATCAACTGGCTGTCCTCCAAAGTGTACCAACACCACCCCTCTTGTTTGTGATGTGATTGCTTTTTCTATTTGTATAGAATCAATGTTATAAGTATCTTCATCTATATCTACAAATATTGGCTTAAGACCAGCTTTTAAAATACAAAATGCACTAGCAACATATGTATACGGAGTAACTAGTATTTCTGATCCTGGTTCTAAATCCAAAACTTGCATTGCTAGATTCAAAGCTGCTGTTCCATTAACCACGCCAATACCATATCCTAGACTGTGTCTTTTTATAAATAACTCTTCAAATTCATCTACTTCATTACGAGTATTTCCCATTCCACGATACCATGAACTGTTTTTTAGTGCTTCCGCAATAAACTTCAAGTCATATTCACTAATACGTGGCCACCGCGGAAAAGGTCTACTTCTAATAGGCACCCCCCCTTTTATTGCCAATTTTGACATTTCTTTTGCCTCCTATGCTTTATTTTCAAAATAGATAATCTAAAAACTACTCATTTTTCATAACTTTTATTAGACAATATGTCACGCTCATTAATTAATATTATTTTTTGCAAGAATGTTTTTAGTATCAATAACGTGTAAATAAACATCTAAAGTTTTATACATTCAATTTATCCACAATATATTTTAATTGTCATAATATTCCAATAAATTATTCAACTCGATTTTAAACCAGCTAATAAAATATTATTCAACTTAGATTGTGACAATTTTTTCTACGACTTTATCGTTAATAAGTGTTTCGTTACAACTCAAAATTATGTACATACGATATTATGTCATAAATATTTCAATGTAATAATAATTCTCTTCCATTAAGAAATAATTGTTGAACATTCTTTGAACTTTCACTCTGTAAAATTAACTTTAATATCATCAAACTCAAATTTAGAAGAATTTGTCCAATTATCACATATTTACAATAAAAATTACAAACATCTATTAATTCTATATATTTTTTACACATAATTAGTTTCCTATGCTAATTTATGTATAATCAATCTCACACAAATGTTCAAATTACAGTATCTTAAGGAATCCTCTTCTATAAACAAGTTTTTGCTCTAATTTAGCCATGTTCCTCCAATAACTTAATTAAGTCTAGTGCAATATGCTCTTCAAAATCAGCAATTTCAATTATTTTTTCAGGTATTCGTATCAAAGAATTCCTGTCATCTCTATTTAACTGACATTTTATTGCCAAAAAGGAAACTACTCTCCATTGTCGCGCTGCTTGTTTCAGACGATTTGATATAGAAATTAATTTCTTAACATTGTATTGTTTTGCCAAAAATTCCAACGTAATTGAAAAATAATTACGTCCTTTTTGAAGCAATCCTACCTTTGAAACTAAAGGTATTGGATTTTCAATCCAGCTTGGTACACCATCTTTCAAATCATCTATCTCACGCTCAAGTTCATAAGCTAATTTTCTCATTAAAATGAAAGAGTTGTGTTTGGTATTTATTCCCAAATGATTTATTGTACTACCTATTATTGCTTTCCAGTTTATGCTTTTATATAGCTTATTTGTTTTTGAAAAAGTAATGTATGGACCACATCCCTTTAAAAATAATTCTACTGATAATCTTTCTTCAAACCTGTTAAGATTCACATCCATACAAATGAAACTCCGACTTTTTTTTTCGAACCCTACCACTAGACAAAAATGTGCATTATATTCATGTTTACGTGGATGCCAAGGACAAAAATGCGAATTAATATATACTAATACTGGCCGTTTCTCTTCAAGTTCTTTATAAATAACTGCTAATAATTTCTCTGCTATAGTTTCATTATGCCAGGTTATTTTTATCCCATAATAATCTTCCATACATTTCCAAGCATCAAAACGAAATGCATGAATTTTATTCCATAACAGATTTTCTTGTCCAGGCATTATTTCTCTAATGTCAAACCACCAAGAACCGGCACCTATTATTTCACTATCAAAATTGCATATACTTTTTGCCACTGATTCTATTGCACTATATAAACAATCTGAAGTTTTCTCATCCGTAGATTCTAATGATAACACTTTCTAATTTCATCTCCCTTCTATAGAAAAGTACAACAATCCCCATTAACTAAATACAAGGTCTCATCTTGTAAACTACCTCCGATCATTTTTTCTATTTACGTCAAACCTACTTTTGTATTGAATAAATAGAAAAATTGAATATATCCAACTTTTATTATTCATGTGTAAAATGCAATCCATACTATTGAATAAAACTTTAGATTAAATAGTTGCCACATAAGATAATAACTATGTTTTTAAATATCTTTTTTAATACCTACATCTTTTATCAATATGAGATTAAAATTGTGCAATACTTCATTAATTTTATAAATATGCATTTCTGCAGATTCCATTTTGATAATAAGTTATCAATTCCATAGTTTTTGTCGTCTCTTTCGAGTGGTTTATCTTCCTTATATATATTATGATTACAAAGTTAAACTCTGTTTCCATTTACATAAATAATACGAATTCCTTTTCGAAGTGCAAAGTTGAATGCCTATGTGACTTTATTTATGATAGGCTCATCTTTATCGTTAAACAAAGTATTACATTCAATTTTTCACAAAAAGCTACATCATGATGCTTTTGGTCTGGTATTCTTTCAAATTCTCAATGATGAACTATTTTACCCTTTTTCCTATCTTTCTATACAATATCATTGACAATCATGACTCACTGGACGATTAGAGATACGAAAAAATTTAATTAATTTTCAAATAAATTGTAATATCACTCCTCGCCATTATAAGTCTATTTTTTCATAATTAAAAAATGCTAATGTCTTTGTAATGCCTTGTCGAATATCGGTTACCGGTTCCCATTTTAGATATTTCTTCGCTGTAGTAATATCTGGATTTCTCCTTTTGGGATCATCTTTTAGGATAGGCATAAATTTCACTGAAAGCTTTTCTCCTACTATTTCACTAAAAATATCTACTAAGTCAATAATTTTATACTCCTGTTGATTGCCTAAATTAACTGGTAATTGATAATCTACTTCCATTAACCTTAATATTCCCTCTATCAAGTCATCTATGTACATAAAACTCCTACTATGTGTTCCATCTCCATATACGCTAAGCGAATCGCCTTCTATTATTTGTTTAATAAAATTTGTAATAACTCGTCCGTCGTTTAAATTCATTCTTGGCCCATATGTGTTAAAAATACGAATCACTCTGATTGGAATTTCATATTTTTTATGCATTGCATATATCATTGCTTCCGCATACCTTTTGGATTCATCATAACAACTTCTCTCACCAAACGAATTAACATTCCCCCAATACTCTTCTGGTTGTGGGGAGATAAGTGAATCTCCATATACTTCACTCGTTGATGCATAGAAAAATTTCGCCTTTTTTTTAATACATAACTCAAGTAAGTGAAATGTTCCTTCACCATTAACCCTAAGCGTTTCAATTGACTTCTTCATATACTTAGGTGGACTAGCTGGACTTGCAAAGTGCATAATCCAATCTAACTCTCCTTCGATAAAATCAATTGGTTTAATAACATCCCACTCTACAAAATTAAATCCCTGATATTTTATTAAGTGATTAATATTTGATTCACTTCCTGTAATATAATTATCTATTCCTATTACTTCGTGTTTTTCTTCTAAAAATCGTTGTGCAAGATTACTTCCTATAAATCCTGCAACACCGGTGATTAAAATTCTCATCGTCCTACTCCTATAATTCTAAATCCTATACTTTTCATTTTTTCTTGATCCAAGCAATTCCTTCCATCAAATAATAGTGGAAATCTCATCTTTTCTTTAATAGCATTCCAGTCAATTTTTTGGAACATCGACCAAGATGTTGCTAACACGACTCCATCTGCCTGCTCAAACAAATCTTCTAATGATTTCACATATTCTATTTCCATTCCTTCAAATTGTATTTTTGCTCTTTCCATAGCTACTGGATCATATGCTCTTACCTTCGCATTCAATTTTAAAAGTTCTTGTGCTATATCAATAGCAGGTGAATCCCTTAAATCATCTGTACCAGGTTTAAATGTTAATCCCATAATACCTATAGTCTTTCCAGCTACAATTTTTAATTCCGATTGAATTTTTTTGACCGCAAGCTTTCTCATATCATAATTTAATTTTCTACATTCATTAACAATGTTCAAATTTATATCATATTCTTTTGCTATATGCATGAGTGCATCTGTATCTTTTCCAAAACAACTTCCTCCCCAACCAATTCCTGCTTCTAAAAAACTTTTACCTATTCTCTTATCCAGTCCTATCCCATTTGCAACATCAATGATATCTGCACCTATTCTTTCAGACAAACATGCAATTTCATTTATAAAACTAATCTTTAATGCCAAAAAAGCATTTGCCGAATACTTAATAAGTTCTGCCGTAACAATATTTGTTTCAAAAATAACAGGCTTACTTTCATACTGCACTTCCTCTATGTGTGATGGCGGAATAAAAGTTCTCTTCACAATTGGCTCATAAAGTGATAGTAACTTTTTTTTTGCATACTCATTATCTGCTCCTAATATAATTCTATCAGGATACAACATATCATAAATAGCAGAGCCCTCCCTCAGGAATTCAGGATTGGATACAATATGAAACAATTTTTTAGTTCCATATTTTTTTTTAAGTTCTTCGTCGATTCTGGATTGCATCCAATTCCCACTTCCGATTGGTACAGTAGATTTATTCACGATAATAACATCTTCCTTAATTAAATGCTGTACAAGATAATTAACCACTTCGCGTATATTTTTATCACTTGGAGAACCATCTTCTTTAGAAGGAGTTCCTACTGCAACAAATACTATTTCACTATTCTTTAGTGCCAGTGCATAATCTTCTGTAAATGTAATGTTATCTCTAATTTTATAAAATAATTCTTCCAATCCTGGTTCATAGATGGGTAAAATCCCTTGATTCAATTTAGCTATCTTTTGTTTATCACTATCAATGCACACTACATCATTGCCTAAATAAGCATGAACTATGCCCGTTACAATACCTACATAGCCCACACCAATTACTGTAACATTCATATACCTCCTCCCTCCTACATATTCTTATCTACATTTACTGGTAAAGTTTATCATCCTCTTTAAATATCAACAAATTAATACTAATATGAAGATTTACTCCCAAAATTTATTTTCAATTCCTTATCACAATGTTATAAACTTACTTCTAAATATTTTATTAAACATTCGCTACTAATCTCTCGTACTTTAACTGTTTCTTTTTCTTCTGTTGTGCATACTACTGTTTCATACTCAGAGTCTAATTGCAATTCCTTAAATATAAATCCACAAAACTGCTTCTTAATCTTTCCATTCTCTACCATAGGCATAGTTCTTTTTAGTCCCCCAATTCCTACTCCTATTGCTTTGAGATAACATTCTTTTCGTGTCCAAATCTTATACGGAAATTCTTGTCCTTGTTTACAGTAGTCTATTTCATCTTTAGTATAATAATGATTAATTATTTCTTGTGGAAACGTTTTTACTTTTTCTATATCAATACCAACTAAATTTGATGAGACTGCACAGATCACTATATCTCCTGCATGCGATATGCTAAATTGAATATTATGTTTTTTATACAGATTTACATAATAGGGTTTATTACCTTTCTCTTGAACTATGCCTATTGAACCCATTCCTGTAACATAATTCCAAGCATATTCTGCCAATAGTAATCCTGTTAAATGTCGAACAGAATCTTTCTCATAAAAATATTTTCTTGTTTTCATGTTTGATAATAATTCTATATAAGATACTTGCTTATTAGAAAACGTCATTTTTCTGATGTTACACCATAGTACAATCATATACTGCAAAATTCCTTAATTAATTTATCTCTTGTCTCCTCTGGTTCAACAATCTCTGAAACACATCCTTGCTCAATATATTTCCCATATTCCGACGTGTTTTGTCTTGCCGAAGAATCGAAGCATACTTCTTCTTCAGCACTTTGTCCCATTATTCCTATACTACTTTTTGGCCAACTATATACCTTGTCAGCCCCTAAGGCAATACAGTTCATAGCTATATAAGCACCACCATAACTTTTATGTAAAATCAAAGAGATTTTAACTGTATCTAAACAAATCATCTCTTTAATAAATTGGCCTCCTTTTTTTTCAATTCCAGCTCTTTCTTGTTCTTTTCCCGGTAAAAAAGAAGGCACATCAACTATAACTAATAATGGTAACTTAAGTTTACGACATTTTTCCAAAAAATTTTTTCCCTTCTCTGCTGCCATACAGTCAATTGCCCCTGCAAGTACCTTAGGTTGATTTGCAACTATTCCAATACTTTTTCCGTTAATTCGCGCAAAACTTGTAACAAGATTTTGCGCGTACGACGAAGATATTTCTAATATTGAATCTGCATCCACAATTCCCTTGATGACTTTTAAAATATCATACGGCTGATTTTTTAGAGGTAAGATATTATTCTGCAACTCATATATAGGATTCTTAACCTTATTTGCAACATTATAGTAAATGTCTAGAATATAACCCAATTGGTAACGACATTCCTCTATAGTTTCATACATAATATTAATTGTTCCATTTATAGATTGTATATGACTTCCACCAAGCTCTTGTTTTGTGCATCTCTCTCCTAATACACTCTTCACCACTTTAGGTCCTGTCAAACATAAATTACCACTGTTTTTGTCAAACAAAACAAAATCACACATAGTTGCTAAAAATGCACTTCCTCCTACACAATTTCCACAAATAACTGCAATATGTAACTGATTATTGTGTTCTCGTACAAACGTTCTAAATACATCTGCATAGGCATCCAACGACCTAGTTCCTTCTTTTATGTCGGCCCCACAACAATTAATAAAATATATCAATGGATAGTTTTTATCTTTTGATTCAACTAATAATTTATTTATTTGTGTTGCTTGTTCTTTTCCAAAACACACACTCTTTATATTTAGATTTTCACAATAAAAGAAACATTTTTTTCCTTTTATTCTTGCTGTACCAATTATACTATTTGAGTTCTTATAAGAAATTTTTACACTTTTCAAATCACTAATTGATGTAATTAAGAACATTTTCCTCCTCCATTTTCAAATTTTTTATTATATATTGGATGAATCATTTCTTTATTATTTAGCGGCTTATTCATTACAATTTTTTTATTTCTAAATTTTTCTTATAAATGCTAGAATTTATTCACCTAAATTTACTTTATATCATTATCCTATTATAAATTTGGATAAAGTAAAATTACCCATTATTCATATTCATCATACTTATATTGCATATTTTAATAAAACGCTCTGCATATATCACTCAGTACTAAATTTGTATTTTTAGAATAATAATGCATTTCTCTTTTATCTATAATCTCTTTCCTGTTTTTCACTTATTTTTAATAATTAAATTTCCAATAATACAACAATTTTAGAGACTACTATTAAATTGATTTTCTTGCCCTCCCATATTTCCAACAAAATTTAATTTCCACATTTCATAATCCGTCTTTACTCTTAATAACACCTGTTTTTATATCTTCTTGCAACAATATCAAACTTTTTATAAGCACCAATGATTCGTCAAATGTTTTATCTTAACTTATTGAGATGCCTACATCTGCTCGCTCAGTATAGGTTATTCTAAAAATTATAATAGTGAACTCTGTTTTTCTGTCTGTTCTTCCTTCATGGATTTTGCATTCTCATTTATGTAGGCCAGTTTTTGACTCGCTACTTTTATAGATTTTAGATACCTAATCATAAAATTATTCAGAAGGCTGTATCTCTGACTGTCATATGATGCTTTCAACAACTATAATCTCTGCACATCATTGTCTATCTCCATTTTCTCCTTAATAGGAGAATTTCCTATGGCACAAGACTTAAAATCTAATGAATAGGAAATAAAAATTTTTATATAAATATTAATCTAAATTTTTCAAAAAAAATGTTAATGTATATTTAATGAAGAAGATAGAATACTATCGAACTAATAAATATGGCGTTACATCGTACACTGTGTCAATGAAACTCCCTACCTTATTTTACATTTTTCTACATACGCATGCATTAAAATAGTCTTTATTTCAATGGAGAAAACTAGCTATTCTCATAAGAAAAATGAGGCTAGAGAAATTCTCTAACCTCATTTTTCCTTAAATTCCTTTGTAATTACATAATCTTTCTAAATTTACTATCTTATCGACAATCCTACATCCCTGTCATCCACTCTCATAAACTCATCTTCCTTTATGGGTGCAGACCTATCCATTCCTTTTGCTTTTTCCTCTTTGTAAGTTTCAATAATCTCTCCATAAAGATTCTCACGAAACTCCTTTGTCACCGGATAACATACATCCTGATAAATTGCTTTTCCCTGCTCATCCGTCTGCCTTGTCTTATATGACGGCATTGCCACAAATACATTATCCTTGCCCTGAAGTACAGATACATTATTAATTACAAAACTGTCATCAAGATAAATCCTTGCAAGCCCTTTGATATTGCTGCCATCTCTTTCAAATGGTGTCACTTTTACAGCAAATGACGGCATTTCTACTGCCTGCTCTATCTTTTCTTCCTTTACACCTTCTCTTCCTGCATTTTCATATCCATCAAGAATAGCATTGTAAAGTTCCTCTCTGAACTCCTTTGTGATTGGATTGCAGACATCCTTAAAAATATGATTGTTCTGCTCATCCACTTCACTGCTTCTGTATCTTGGCATGGATACAAACATATTTCCATTACTGTTTTCAAGAATGGCTATATTTGTTACTTTAAATGATTCTTCAAATACTACTGTTGCAAATCCTCTTAAACTTCCCTCATTTTTTCTTACCTTATTTACTTTTACTGTATATTTCATTTCAATTCTCCTTCTGCATGTTACGGTCATACTCCGCTATTTTTTTACTAAAATATTAGAAACAGTTCCTCTGTTCCCTGTCATAGTTGTTAAAAATTTTCAGAGGCAGTTATCTCCTGCCCCTGTTTTCATCTTCCCTATACTCCGAAATATCTTCTGCCACTTTTCCTGACTTTTCATTTTCCGGTGGGCAGATGACTTCCGAATCCGTATCGATACTCTTTTCCAGATCAAGCATCGCATTTAATTCCGCCTGCCTTTTTAACATATCCTTTAATTCTTTCTCATAAGCAAACGGTTTCTCGTACTCTGCTTTTGAAGATTCAAGATCCCTTTTGTACTGCTCAATCTTCTTTATTAAAAATTCTTCATTTTCATTCAGGCTGTTGAACAGATTATCGAGCTTTATCATATTTCCCACAGGACTAGTTGACATTTCAACCTTATATTCTGTTTTTCCACGAAGAATCATATAATTTACTCCCATATAATTCTTTTCAATCAACAGTTCAAAACCTCTGAAACTGCCCAGCCCATAAGTATCTCCGCTCTTACATCTACTCAACATCTCAAGCATTGCCGTGCCACCGTCACTTCTTTCGGTATAGGTCATATTGCCTAGCTTAATGGCAAATTCATCTCCCTTTAGAAGCTCCTTGTCCCTTGCCTCAATATCAGTTCTTACGCATTTCAGCTTTTCTTCAGCTGCCTTAATGAGCTTCGGATATCTGAGCATAAAATCATCCTGAAATGTATATCTCTGGCTGTCATAAGATGCCTTTAATAACTTTAATCTCTGCAAGTCATTATCCAATTCCATCTTTTCTTTTATCAATGGATTTCCTGTAGCAACCGCCTTAATCTCTGCATAGGACAACGTTGCCTCGTCAATATCTTCACAGGTTCTTGACACAGTCCGGCTCGTCATTATCTGGCTTATAAACCTCTGCTTGTTTTCCACAAGCGACCATGAGTATGCATCAAATGTTTCTTTTGTGACATATCTGTATACTGCAACTTCCTCATTTTCATTTCCCTGTCTGATTCCTCTTCCTTCTCTCTGTTCAATGCTTGAAGGCTTCCATGGACAGTCGATATGATGGAGTGCCACAAGGTGCGATTGAACATTTACACCGGTACCGCACTTGTCGGTTGATCCGATAAGAACCTTCTTTCTTCCTGTCCTCATCTCCTTAAATAATACTTCTCTTTGTGCATCCGTCTTGGCATCGTGAATAAATGCTATTTCATTCTCAGGTATTCCCCTTTTTATCAGTTCAGATTTCACATAATTATACACATCAAAATCTTTTCCTCCGGGTGTTCCTATGTCTGAAAATATAAGCTGACAACCGATTTTTCCCTCACCTTCTGCCTTTTCATATTCAAATGCCACGTTATCCACTACTTTATTTAGCTTTCCATCAGGATTATTTGGTGCATCCTTATCAAGAAGTCTCGCATCCGTTCCAAGCAGTCTTGCCTCATGGGTAATTTTCAAGAAATTGTCAACACTGGAATCCACACCGCCATTTCTGATACGCTCTGCCCTCACAACAAAATCTTCCATGACCTGTCTTACATACCAGTCGGGCTCTGACTCTACGATAATGTAATTTCCACCTCTTAACTTTGGCACATCAAGGTCTAACATATCCTGCGTCTGTACATCTGCCACCTGCTTAAACATATTCATAAGTTCCGGCAAATTAGTAAATTTATTAAATCTGCTTTTCATACGAAATCCACTGCCCTCAACAGTCAGTTCCAAAGCCGTTGTAACTTCACCGAAGTTTGCTGCCCATGAATCAAAATGGTATATTCCCATCTGCTCCAACGTATCCTGTTGCAGGTAACTCTGCATAACATACATTTCACACATTGTATTGCTGATTGGTGTTCCAGTTGCAAAGATAATTCCCCTTCCTGGATTTATTTCATTGATATACTGGCATTTTAGCTGCATATCTGTTGACTTTTTTGCACCTGAATTACTGATACCTGATACATTATTAATCTTTGAAAATATTGCAAGATTCTTGTAATTATGTGCTTCGTCAACCATAAGACAGTCAATACCAAGTTCTTCAAATGTAATGAGGTCATCTTTTCTCTCCTCATCGGCAAGACTTTTTAACTGCTCACTCAGTTTTTTCTTCTGTGCTTCCATCTGTTTTACAGTCCAGCGTTCACCGTTCTTATCTTTTGTTTCCTCTATGGCATAGGATATCTGCTCTATCTGTTCGTTAAGCATCCTCTCCCTTCTCTCTGCTGAAATCGGAATTTTTTCAAACTGTGAATGTGACATTATAATACAGTCATAATCACCTGTTGCAATTCTTGATATGAACTGCTGTCTTCTGCTCTTTTCAAAGTCACGCTCCGTAGCCACAAGGATATCTGCTGACGGATAAAGTCTTAAAAATTCCGATGCTGTCTGATTTATTAAGGGCTTAGGAACAACCATTACCGTCTTATTAGCAAGACCTAATCTTTTCTGTTCCATGCACGCCGCCATCATTTCAAATGACTTCCCGGCACCTACACAGTGGGCAAGAAGTGTATTACCTCCAAGCAGTATTCTTGCGATGGCATTTTTCTGATGCGGTCGGAGTTCTATTTCAGGATTCATTCCCGGAAAGGAAAGTGCTGAACCGTCATATTCACGAAGTCTTGTATTATTAAATGTATGGTTATAATAATCAACATATTTTTTTCTTCTCTCCGGCTCTACAAATATCCATTCCCTGAATTTATCTTTTATAAGATTCTGCTTTTCCCTTGCAAGCATTGTTTCGTTCTTATTTACAACATAATGGTATTTGCCATCTCCATCATCAATTCTGTCCCTTACCGTCACCGTTTTCAGATTCAGTGATGCTTCAAAAATAGAATAAGCATCCATGCGGCCCGTTCCATATGTTTTGGAAGCTGCCACAGAATGCTTATCCATTGATTTATTCTCTATAAACCATTCCATGCTGTATTTATTAAGATGTACCATAATGCCTGATGAATAAAATGTGCTTCTTACCGCTCTCGCTCTTCTCGGTGTTCCTAAAAGCTCATATATAAATTCTTCATAGTCCTGCTCCTCAATCCATGTTGTTCCAACCCTTACATCAATCTCCGATGCGTCAAGGTCTTTTGGCTGTACCTTTAAAAGTGCTTCAACATTTCCTGCAAACAATTCTGGATATTGTTCTGCATATTCCTGTGCTTCCTGTAACTTTCTTCGCACATTTCCTGATAGGTACTCATCCGCTGTTTCCCATCCTGCACTTAAATCTTCTTCATTGTATAAAACAGGATTCAGGAAAATAATTCCCGATAATTCTTCACATATGGCTGCTCCCTTAACTTCTGCTCTTGCCTGTTCCGATAAGGTTACTCTTTCACCTGCCTGTTCTTCCAGTTCCTTTATCTTTTTACTGATATCCGGCTCATAGATTGAAAGCATAAACGGAATATTTACAGAACCAAACTCATTGATTGAAATATTTAAAGCCTCTATTGCAGTAACAACATTTTCAGGTCTGATATCCGGTTTGATTGTCTGCTTATAAAACATATCTGCCTTTGTGACCTTACCCTCTTCATCCACATTTTCAAGAGAGCATAAAAGCGGATAATCTGCATCATCACGAAAAGCCCTGTCATTGCCTTTTGAAGTTATCCCACCATATTTTTTTACAAACACATCATACTTTTCATTCAGTACCTTCTGGCTTTCTTTTAATTCCTGTTCACTGCATCCTTCTGTCTGAATGTCTATGATATACCTTGTAATTTTTCTTATCTCATCAAGTCCCTTTATTCTTTCTTCTGCCGTTTTGGAGTATTCTTTTAAATACATCTGGGAATTCTGCCTGTAATAAAGTTTTCCATCCACAAAGGAATAAGTATAGTTTCTGATGTCAGGACTGGCAGCTATGACTTCTAAATTTTCTTCTATTTCCGGTGCAGCAAAATCTGATATGGAAGCTTCGAGATTTTTCAGTGCACTGCTAAGGCTTTCATACATATTGAAATCCTTAGCATCATTTACGCATACCGTATATCTGCTGTTTTCTCCATATCTTCCCGTATCGTATTCCATCTTTCCAAGCATCATTTCCGGGTGTTCTGCGAAATAAGAATTAATGGGAATCCCATCATTTGTATATCCAAGATGAACCCAGTCAGGCTCAATGTCTGTCTGCCTTTCTCTTTTTTTTAAAAACAGAATGTCCGATGTAACCTCTGTTCCTGCATTATCCTTAAATGCTGTATTAGGAAGTCTTACCGCACCGATAAGTTCTGCTCTCTGTGCAAGATATCTTCTGACATTTGGATTTGCCTTATCCATTGTTCCTTTTGTTGTAATAAATGCTGCAACTCCGCCCGGTCTTATCTGGTCAAGTGCCTTTGCTAGAAAATAGTCATGCACACGGAAATTCAGCTTGTTGTATTTTGGATCATATATTTTATAATCTCCGAAAGGAACATTTCCGACAGCTGCATCAAAAAAGTTATCAGGGTACTTTGTATCTTCAAACCCCGATATTGTAATATCTGCTCTCTGATATAGCTGCTTTGCAATTCTTCCGGTTACATCATCCATTTCAACACCGTACAGTCTGCATCTCTGCATGGGTATCGGCATACTTCCAAAAAAGTTTCCAATGCCCATAGACGGTTCAAGAATGTTTCCCTTTGTCACTCCGAAATCTGCAAGTTTCTGATTGATGCACATGGCAATTTCAGGAGAAGTATAAAAAGCATTATTTACGCTTGCTCTTGCGTTCTCATATTCTAAAGGGGAAAGCAGTTCCTTTAATTCTTTATACTGCTTCTCCCATGAACTATTTTTTTCATCAAATACTTCCGGGATTCCACCCCACCCTGCATATCTAGCCAAAATTTTCTGCTCAGCCATTGTGGCAAGTCTGTTTTCTTCTTCAATCTGTTTCAATGTCCTTATGGCATCCACGTTCCACTGATATCTTGTCTTCGCACCTCCGGTTTCAAGCTCCCACAGATTATAATGAAAGTTATGCTTTGGGAAAGTTTCAATGTTACTCTGTTCCTTTCCATCTTTTTTGTTATCCGTAATATGTGGTTTGGTATTTTGTGACTCTGCTGCTATTTCATCACCATACTCTGCCATAGTCACCATCATATCTTCTATTGCAGCTTCTTCATCGGTAAGCTCTCTTTCTTCCTCATAGGCGCTCTTTAGTTTCTCCATATCAGGAACAGGCTTTTGATCCATTGCAAGAACTTCGTCCGGAATGTCATAATCACCGATGGTCTTTTCTTCTTCTATAACTTCCTGATAATAAATTCCTTTGTTTATCAGAACTCTTATTTCTTCCTCAACTGCTTTCCAGCTTATATATCCTTCCTTTTCGCCCTCTGCATCTCTCCACTGAAATCTCATCCCCTGAGGTTTAAATGTGTCATATCCGTGCAGTCCGTACCCTTCAACCGGCCAGCCTGCACCGCCAAGACCAAACTCTTTCTTTACAAGTTTTGCACGCTCTGTCGCACTGTCCACGCTTTTATAAATGTCATACACTCTTTTCTTCCCATTTTGAAAACCCGTTCCTCTTAACAGAACATTCACAATATAATCATGCGGCACGATTTTTTCTATTTTGGGTGCTATATAAGTGTATTTTCCTTTAACTTTTTCTGTATTCTTAAGTTTTGTGTCAGACAGTTTATTATCATCAGCAAAACCTATTTCATTTGTATTTTGGTCAAAGAAAAAGGAAGCCTGTTCAAAACCTGCTTCCTCTGATTTTCCAAATGAATTTATTTCATCCATTTCTTTATTAAATTCTTCATCAGTCTGCCCATCAGGCTCTCCGGATGATTTTTCTAGTGGAATCTGTACACTACCTGATGAAGTACCACTTCCTCTGCCATCATCTTTGCCTGCTCCCTTATCTTCCACATTTCCATTGTGGAGAACGGGTTCTCCGGCTTGTGCTTTTTCAGGTAATCTTTCATCAGTTTGTCCATCAGGCTGTTCGCCTCCGTATCCACTTCTTTCATTTTCTCCGCCAGTCTTCCCAGACGGTACAGTGTGTTGTATCTCATCCTCTCGTTTTCTTTCAGATACTCCGCTGCCATCATTCCGTATCTGCCCACCTGCGTCATGCTCACTTTTTCCTGTGGCATTTCCAGATTCGGATACATCATTCCGTCCGCTCCCTCGTGATAAGTCAATTTCTTTTCTTCCATCTGTAACTCTCCTTTCGTTTTCAATCCGCCTAACTTTGTAATTAAACTCTTTAAGAACACTACAGGATACGTCACATACAAGGGAACCAAAACGGTAAATATCATCTTCATCGGATATATTTGTTATAAAACCCATGTCCTGTTCTTCAGAGGACAGGTCAAAACCGCATCTTGTACCTACTGCATATAAAATGCTCTTATATAACATTTCTTCTGCCGTAAGCCCCTGCGTTTCATTATCTTCACCTTTAATCACACCACCTGTAATCCGGTTAAGTTCAGAAATCCTTATTTGGGATTCCTCTTTCATTATAGATCGTATGTTCGATTTTGTATAGTTCTTTAAGAGATTCATTAAATTATTTCTTCCACTATCGGTATAAGGCTCTATTTTTTTTTCACTTGCCAACTCATCCACAAGACTTTTCAGATTATCAGAATTCAAATCCCATGTAAGCTTCACATTCTTTCCTGCGGTATCCGATATGTCAAAAACATAACGCATATGCGGTTTTAAAATCTTTGACGGAAAAATTGCAATACCTCTGCTTCCTCTTTTTACATATCTTCCTACCTTTTTCCATGAATCATAATCTCCCACAAGTGTTGCATTTGGTCTTTGTGCATACACCATAAGAACATTGTCAAACTCATACCTGTATATTCTCCCGGTTATCCTTAGAAAGTTCTTCCAGTTATCTGCACTTTTTGTAACATCACGGATAAATTCATCATAGAGCCTCTGAACCTTGTAATCAGCACTCATCATTAATTACCTCCACTAAAGCATCCCTTATGTCCTCTCCATCAATCTCATCTCCAAGACAGTCCCAGCCTTTTACTGTTTCCCTTGCAAAAAGTTCAATGCGTGGCACATCACCGCAAAGTTCCACTATACGATCTCGTATTTCAGAAGGCTTTCTGCTGTGTTCCATTACTCTTGCATCGCATACCTGCGGAACTGCCTTTGACACACGCTTTGGATGTCCTTTGGTTCCGATAAGACACACTTCCGAATTAGAACGTGTCCAAAAACCAAGTCCCATGAAATATGTGTCTTTTTTCTTATTTCTTTTTACCCAGTTAAAACCGCATGTCTTATAGGTAAAGCCCCAGCTTTCCATAACGGATATTCCCTCTTTAAGACACGGAAACGTAATCCACAAAAACAGCACACAGTCATCATCTGCAATCTCACCTACCGGAAGGGAACGTATGTCATCAATGTTCATCGTGTGGTAATGATTTTCTGCGCTTCTGCTCTTCCCCTTTTTAGAATAAACACGGTACTGCCACGGAGGATCAGCATAAATAATCTTATATTTCTTTCCCATCTTAATCACCTTCTTCCGGTTCTAAAAGATTTGTATATTTTCTGTATTCCTCATTATCAAGGTCAATGATAAATGTATTTCCGCCTCTCTTCATTTTCTTTGACAGCTTTTTTGCAATACGGAGCATCACAAAGTTATCCTTTGACATCTTAATGCTTTGTTTAAATTCAATATCATTATCACCGTCAATTATCTTCTGCTGCTTTTCTATGCTTTCTGCAATCTTTTTTCTTAATACCTCTGCATCATTTAAAGACAGTGCAACACTCTTTCTTTCAGATTTGCTTCTGCCCCATTCTTTATGAAGTTCCCTTATTAAAAACTCCATGTCTTTTATATATGTTTCTTTCATCTTTCCTCCAATCCAAAAAGCAGAACCTTTTTGGCTCTGCTCTTTTACTGTTTCTATTTCTTTTTATCTGGTCTTCCAATCATCACAAGACCTCCATTATGATAGTCCTGAATGACAACACCTGTTGCTTCATCAACCGCTTCCACTATCTTTCCGTCACCGACATAAATTCCAACGTGACTGATATTTTTATATCTTCCATTATTGGAATAACTGTAAAATATTAAATCTCCGGGTTTCAGATTTTTCTCTTTTACGGTACATTTGTTATTACTGCACCACTGTGCCTCTGCTGCCGCAGTATTGGAACCACCCGTCATTATGGAAATACCTGCGCTGTTCCATGCATAGTAGGCAAGAGATGAACAGTCAAAATGTGTACCCGAATTTCTAAGTGGCTGGCTGTATGGATAACCTACCTTTGACAAAGCAAAGGTTACTGCCGTCCTTGCTTTTCCATCCGCTATTTTTTCTGTAATTGCATCAATTTCACTCTGTGACAGGGAAGATTTCTTATTGCCTCCGCTCTGTGTACCTGTATTTCCACCGGCAATCCCAAGAGCCGCCATGCTTTCCTGACTCATCAGGGAATTAAGAAGATTTATTTCATCCTCGCTCATACTGTACTCTGTTTCCATCTGATAATAAGTTTTGAACGTCACATTTACATACAGTACCTTCTTTTTTACTTTCTTTCCCTCATCATTTTTGATTTTTTCTTCCCCTGTGGATATGGTGTATGTACACATATCGTCAAATACGGATTTTAAGTTAGCCTTTCCTGTTTCATCCATAACCGTCGCAGTATTTCCCACACCGTACTTCACCATATAGACACTCATGACATCATAATAATTTGACGGTGCTGATAATGTTCCTTCATAGTCAACATATACGATTTTTCCAATGTCACAGTCCTTATGCTCCGTCACAAGAATATTGATGTCCCTGTTAAATTCAGCCATATACTGGCTTGTGACCGTCATTACCGTATCTCCACTTTCTAATGGTGGGAAAAATATAGAAAACGGTGAGTTATATATAAGTGCCACTACAAGTGATATGATTATTGCAGCCACACCGATTATCAGAAGTAGTCCTAATACAATCGGAAGAAGCAACAACCCCACTTTTACTGCAATCATTTTTACAACATCTCCCACACCACTTCCGGTATCCTCTATGCCTGCTTTGCCTGATATTCCTGTTCCTGCACTCTTTAACTTTTCTATAACAAGGGCAAGTTTTCTTTTTTTTACGTTTTTGTCTTTACTGCTGCTTCCACTATTTTTATGGCTTTTCGGTTTATCCTTTCCTGTTCTGTTTGATTCGGATTTTACACCGCCATTTTGATAATGAATTTTTCTCTCCTTAACCTGACTTTCAGATTTTTTTGAGTCATCGCTGTGGATTTTCTTTTTATCTGGCTTTTTCTTTTCTCTTATACTTTTTACCTGTGTCTCTTTTATATGCCTTTTCTTTATTTGTTCCCTTACAGTCTTTCCGGTCTTTTTTGCAGTTTTTGTTACCGGACTTGTAATAACTGCTGCGGTCATTAAAGCACTTTCCGCTTCCTCACTGCCTTCTAACTGGTTAAGTGTAGCTTTGACACCTTTCCTTGTTGTCACTTCCACACCGGTTTTTAAAATGCTTTTCTTATCCTTAATTACCTTTCTTTTATCGGTGTCATTTCTTCTGAAATTTGGCATGTCACGGCTGTGAATATGCCTTTCCTGCTTCTTATTTTTCTTTTTCATTTTTCCTCCTGAAATAAAGAAAGCCACTACAAATTTTGCTTTGTAATGGCTTAAAATTTTTTCGTGATATTATTCAATTATTTCATTCACTTACTTTTTATTATACTTGAATTATCAAGGTGTCTATTTTTAAGATATTATTTACTCCGCTATATCTTTCCTTTTAAGCAAATTCGCATATTTACACATATCAGCTTGTAATCTTCTTAATGCTATTTCTTTAGTTCTACTTTTATTTTCATTAAGTGATTCCATTTTATATTTACATATAGCTTTTACTATTTCATAGTCTACAGAATAAAAATCTACAAGATTTGAAAATGAATAAACATTTTCTACAGCATCACAAAAAAAACTTATCTCTTTTGGACTTGCAAGTTTAAATTTCTCAATTAACTTATTATACTCAAACAAAGATAAAAACTTTCCTTGTTTCTGAAACTCTAAGCTATTGTTTTTACAAAACACTTCTAATTGTTCATTCCATTGCATATCAAATATTTTTGTGCCATTTTCATCTACGATTGCATCATCCAATTCATCTCGTTCAATCATTTCAATTAATGGCATTGTTAAGCATCTATACTCATAAGCAAACTCTTTATCTTCTGACAAAACACATATCATTTCTTTCGTAAGTTTATTTTCACTTTCATTAAGATATTCAACCATTAAATCAATAAATTCTGAAATATCATATATTTCCCAATCTTCATATTGATGCCTTACGACTTCCTTTTGTTTACCCAAAGACATTCCTACAAACTGACCACTTTCTGTAGAATCATAAAGTCTGCCTTTTTGTTTTTGATTTTCACTAGTAATTAACCCAAAATTAGGATTGTTTATGCGCATCAGTGTAAGGATTATATCTTTAAATTCTTGTGGATAATATTTTTTGTGTTCTAACTCTTTCTTCATTTGTAAAATAAGTTGTTTTACCTCATCATCTTGTAATAAATACCACTCATATAGACTGTTAAGTGCTAATAATCGATGTTCATTTGTTTGTTCTAATGCTTTTTTTGACTCAACCTTTTGATTTATAACTTTTTGAATATCTGCATAGACTACTTCCTTATCAATACATTGTGTTTTCCAATACTCATTCACAAATGCATATCCATATATTTTTGTACGCTGTATTGCAAACAATCTGTTGTTCACGCATCCATAACGAGTATTTTTAGGCCAATTGTACTCATCTATCCCATTTGTTCTTCTTATAGCAGAATATACTGTATACAACACAATCGTTTTTAGTTCATCCCTTAGAATTACTTTATCTGATATTCTGTCTTGTTCAATTGAGGAAATAATATCCTCAATTGCAATAAATGAAACAATTAATGTTCTTAAATTTCGATTTCCTTCTTGCTCAAATAAATCAAAAATATCTTGGCTGCTTTCTTCAACTATTTTTTGTACATTTTTATCCTTAATATATTCTGATATTATCTCATCAAATGACTCCTTAATTGAAATACTATATGGTACCGTTAATCCAATTAATTTTTCTCTAGTTCTTTCGTATGTTGTTTTCCTGCCAAAATAATGACGAGTTATCTTGGCTAATTCTTCACGATTTATTTTATTATCGGATTCTTTTTGACTTTCATTTATGACATTTCTATTTTTTCTTTCTATTAAGTTTTCTACATCAAGTCTGCTGTTCAATGCAATTTCATATTTTAATGCCATTGCAATTTCATCTTCATCTCTATTTATTTCTTGTTCATTTGCGACTAATATAATTTTATATTCCTTATTCTCAGACAAATTATTAAGAAATCCCATCAACTCAATAATATCAATTTGACATCTTTCAATATCATCAAAAATAAGAAGTGGTTTTTTGTCCTTACCGATGCTCTGTTCAAGCATATTTTTTGCCATATCAGCAACATTACCATCTGTTCCCATCTTGTTTTCCAAAAATTTAATGGCATTTTTTCCCAATAATTCGATCCTCTTTATTAGTGCATCACTTACTATGTCAAATTTTTCTGTTTTATCTTCTACTACTTTTTCTATCCATTTTTCATAAATTAAATCTTGTATTTTTTCTATGTCAGAAACACCATATAAAGATATTTGATATATCTGAAATTTATTTTTATTGATTTGAGGAATCAATTTATTATTAATAAAAAATGTTTTCCCACATCCCCATTCACCATTTAAAAGTATTGCTTGTTTTTTTCTATCATCTTCAATATATTCTCTAATTATATTTATTGTTTCTTCTATAGAAAGTAATCTAGGCATTTTATCATCCTCCTCATTGTAGTTTTCATATTTGTATCTTTCAATAATTAGACATAATTTTATTATCTTTGCACTAATCACACAATAACAAACATAAAATAATATGCATAATATTTCATTACATATGCTCTGGAATCCTTAAAAAAAATACTAACTAAAATAAGATAATTATAGTATTGCATTTACTATTATACTGTTTGATTAAATATTAACATATGATTTAATATTTATCCACACACAGTATCCTACAGATATCTGTTCTTTATCCTTCATTTCTCATGAATATTTGTATTGTATAACTTATATAATCCTGTATCTTTCCTAATCGTATTATCAAAAGGTATTATCACATTTCCGCACTTTATTAGTCCCATCCCCGACGGAACATTGCTTACAAATTCAAGTTGCGATTCCGATACCCCGACTACATCTGCTATTTTTTCTGCGTCTGTATTTGCCTGTTTTAATATTGCAATGAACTCACTGTTTGCAAGCATCGTTGTAACAGTATAGTTCTGCAAAAGGTCAACCACATTCTGAGTAATTCCAGTACAAAGACCGCCCTGTTTTCTTACTTTCTTCCACAACTGCTGTAAATACTTTGCACTGTATTCTGAATTGAGCAGCACATGTATTTCATCAATATAAAGCCAAGTTGCCCTGCCTTTCTGACCGTTCTCAACAATTCTCTGCTGTATTGCCTCCATCATAATAAGCATTGATATCGGTGCCAGGTCCTGTCCTAAATCCCTGATACCGTATACCGTAAATCTGTTATCCATATCCACGTTTGTCTGATGGTTAAAAATATTAAGGGAGCCTTTTACAAATATCTCAAGCGATAATGCAATATCCTTTGCTATTTTCTTCTCCTCTGCATCACTCTGTATTAACAGCTGTTCATAAAAATCTGACATTACCGGAATATACTTCTCCCTGCTTCTTGCAATCTCCAGATACATTTCCGTCAAACATCTGTCAATGATGGAACGCTGCTGTGGTGTTAAAGGCTGATTCAGACACTGCTCACACAGTCCGAACATAAAAGAACATTTTTCCCTTATCCATCCCTTAGAATCCCTTGCATCAAGATTCCACACATCCATATCCAAAGGATTTACATAGTTATCAGTATATGTGGACAGATTTACAACCGTACCCCCATATGTTTTTGCAATGTCAAAATATTCCATCATCGGATCGATAACAATTACATCATCTTCACCTTTTAGGAATACACTACCCATTTCCATCTTGCTGAAAAATGATTTTCCTGAACCCGGAACACCGAATACGAATCCGTTTCCGTTTATCAGCTTCTTTCTGTTTCCCACATTTATGTTCTTTGAAACCTGATTGATACCGTAATAATTACCTCCATCATCCCTTAATTCCTGTACGTTAAAAGGTACAAGACCTGCAAGGGAATTTGTAAGCATTGTTCTCATTGTTTCCACCTGTCTTACACCAATCGGAAGCACCGTATTTAATGCCTCCCTCTGCATAAACTGATGTGTATCAATAGCAATTCCGTTACTTTTTCCGATTGTTACAATAGTTTCGCATATACTGTCAAGCTCTGCCTTATCATCTGCCATTACAATAATATTTACTGCGGTATAAAACATGCTCTCATCATTTTCCCTGACATTGGTCATCATATCCTCAATGTCCTTTTTCTCCATTCTCTTTGTATATGAAATCTCCGTGGAAAAGTCATTATTTTTGTTTCTTACCCTCTGCTGTTTTATAATATCCGATTCAACTCCAAGATATTTCTTCTGTAATAACCTTATTGTCATGTCCTTTGGAACCGGTACAACATCTATGCTTGTAATCATGTGCACCGGAAGCATTGTTATCGTATTAAGTAACTCCTCTGAAAGACTCTTTGGATATTTCTTAAAGAAAAGTGCCCTGCACACTTTGTTTTCATCCTCGAAATAATCCTGATGAAACTTTATCATTCCATTGCACAAATCATTTCTGAAATCCCTTCCGATACGTTTTGCCTTCCTGATGTCAAAGTCAAATTCATCTTCCTTTCCAAGATTATAAAAATCATGAAGAATACGGAGTCTTTCATTTCCGCTTAAAGGCTGAATATCTGTTCCAAGTTCATTAAATGCCTTTCTGACATTTACCTCAATCGTTGCAAACTGTGCCTTTGCTTCTTCAAAAGTCTTTCTTTCCACAGTAATTGTCAGATACTTTTCCTGCTCAATTCCCTGTCTGCCCTCCTTAATCTTTTCCTCGATAATGTCATTGTAAATCTTTCTGAAATCATCAAATTCATCATTTAAGTAAGGAAGCAGTATATATCTTCTCAAATCCTGCATATCCTTGTTTTTATTGTTAATTGTTATCTTAAAGCAACAGTCAAATGAATTTAAAAACTTACAGTATCTCTGCAAAATGTCTTCCTGCTCATCATAGGTTGCTGTCGTATAATTGATATCCATAAACTTATATGTCTTTGAATACTTATTATCCAAAACCTTAAAAATACCGTTTTCCGATACTTCCATTATTTCTATTGTTTCCTGTATGGACTTCGGGCTTTTGTAAAGCGGTTCTGATGCTTTTTTTAGTTCCCTGAAGCCATCTGAAAATATGCCCATTCTTATCCTCCTCTTCTATAAAAATTTACAGCCACAGGCAATGCCTATGGCTGCAATCACTACTGCTGTGCTTAATATCAGCACTTTTATCATTTTCTTTTTTGATTTTTCAAAACTGTCCTTTTTATCTGTTTCAGTTCCGGTGCTTTTTCCTTCTGTTCCTATTTCGGTTTTCTTCTTTTCTGCCTCCATCTCCAACGCCACATCTTTTAACTCCGATACGTTTTCCGTTGACCTGTATATTAACGGTTTTACCTTAAACATGAAATGTATTCTTTTTTTCATCATCTGCATAAAGCTCATTCCGTTAAACGAATAAAATCCGCTGAGTGCAATCGGGGCAACGACAGGTATTGCAATATATGCTGATACCGTAAGTCCCACTTTTTTATAAGAAATCAAAACGATTGCACCTCCAACCAGTACACTTAACACCGAATCAATCAGCTGTTTTGCGGTAAGACCTAAAACTACCGATTCCTGAAACTTATCTATGTCCCTGTTTATTTCTACTGACACGTTAATCACCTACCTTGTCTTTTCTTCCTGTTTTTCTCTGTTAGCGTCTATGCCGCTCTCATATTTCTCCATCTGCTTGGGACAGAGTTCCCTCAATTTATCCACATTAAAAACATAAAGGGGATATTCACAAAAGCCGCTTCTAAGTGTAAGCCCTGTAAACTCCCCTAAATCATTATCCTTTATGAATTTTTCCATCTCCGGCATATTGTTGGTATCAACATAACCGCAGTATTTTGGAACATCAACCAGATTTACGGTTACGTTTCCATACGGTTCTGGATATTCTCCCTGTGTATTTATCAGTTCAAGAAATATATTGCCATTATCCGCATATTGACTCATTGTAAGCTCTACTGTTTCTTCTCCCCATTTTGATTCATATATCATCTGTTTTGCCATTATCTGCTTCCTCCTCTTATAATCCTAATGCTTTGCCTGTTAATCCCTGTGCTCCTTTGACCGTTCCTACCGTAAGTGCAATGGAAAACGTCATTTCGCACAGATAAATAAGTGTCTGCGTCCAGTCTGCATATTCTCCCGTAAACGATGGCAGTCCCGAATTAATGACTGCATTGCATACAATAATTGCAAGTGCCATTGTGACTGCTTCAAAAACCACAGACAGAAAATACCTTGCATAAGATGCTGCCGTATGGCTTACCATTCTATTTCCGCTTACAGTGGAAAATGCAATTGCTCCAAACGGAACAATTATCAGTATTTTTAAAAATCTGAAATATACCGTGTATATCAGGAAAAAACCGCAGACAATAATAACGATTGACAGTATTGATGCGAGTATCAGCATTACAAGGCTGGCACCAAATCCAAGATTCTTAATTACTTCTGCCTGCGTGCTGTTTATCGTAAGTTCAGTCATGTTTCCTGCACTGAGCAGCTTTACCAGATTACCTGCTGAACTGAAAAATGCTTTCATGATGGTTACGTTATTGGCAACCAGCCACTCAGCAATTCCTACTCTCATAAGCATTCTTAATATCACTTCAAATCTCATGTCCTCTTTAATGTCCACACTTTCCGAACAGAAACCGATAACAAAGAAAAGAACCACAAGTGAAGAACCTACCCCGACAAATATCGGCTCAATGCTCTCCACTGCACTCCACGGTCCTCCGCCCTTAAACGATTCAGGTGACTGACCTAAAAGTGAGAACACTAGTGATACCTGATTGTTCCAGAACCCAAATACCATCTCCAAAAGATCAAGTATCTGCTGTCCAAGTTTAAATATGTCCAACTTTCATCACCTCTCTTTCTCCGACATTTCCATACTAAAATCCCAAAATTCCAAGAACGGATGATATACCTGCCATCATTACTCCTGCCACAATTCCTTTCAGTGCCGAGTTCATTGTGGAGGAATCCTGCTGCTGATAAGCCTGTGCAAACTCCATTACATTTTTTGCAAGAATAATTACACCTATCGCCCCAATAATCGCGATGACAAGTGTTTTCAGGTTATCAAGCGGTTTTGTAACGGAACTTGTGTCTGCTGCCATTACATTTGTACATTCAATCGCTGTCATTGTTATCACACCCGATACTGCAGGTATGATGTTCTTCCTTACTCTGTTTATAAATCTTTTCATTCTGTTCTTCTCCACCACTCTGTTATCTGGTGTTAAAATATTTTCTTTTTCCATATCATTTTGCTCCTTCTTCATAAAATAAGCCGATACAAGGTCTCCCTCATACCGGCTGTTAGTAGTAAATATATAATAATCAGGCAATGCCTGTTGTATTGATTAGTAGGGCTTTCCCCGATGTGTTTATGCTGTAACCACCCCCTCTTTATGGCACGAAAAAAGCACCTCAACCCTATGGCTAAAGTGCTCTTGAATATCTTTATCTACTTTTAAATGAAATTAATCACAAACCGAAATTTGTCTATTTCTTTTTAGAATATAAGTTTGCCAATTCAGTTAATTCTTCTACCATATTTTCCCTCCAAATTACTTTTTGAATAAGCCACTCACAAGGAAATTCTTCACATAATCCACAGAATTGGACATTATGTTCTCTTGCACATTTATGTATTGGACAGCCGTCGGATAATGTCCATTCCATACAATGCCCATCAGACTCTATACAACCTTGACAACTGCCATTTTCTTTTTTCTTACACCCTACACAGCATTCTCCACAAGCAGTAATTGTTGTAAAATCTATATTATTTCTCATATTCTCGCCCTCACTAATTCAAATTTGATATCACTAAAAAATCTTTTAAATAAACATTATCATTATACCTTTATTTTTTTCATTAAAAAATTTTTTTCAATATCATTATGTTTTCATTATAGCTCTTCTATCTCCACAAACCACTCCGACTTAATGTGTGCATCATCCGAAAGTCTTAATATGAGATTCTCATCACATATAAAACTACTTTCAATCCATTCATCATATAATCTTAATATTACCTGCTTCAAAAATTCTACTGTCTTTTCGCAATCAGTTTTTGGTGGATTATTTATATCAAAAATCACTTCTGACAAAGGAATTAAATACTCCATACAATAATATTTACTATTATTACAATAATCAGAAATCATTCCATTAATACCAAGAAGCCATTCAATGTTTTGCATTATTTCAGGACCACTGGATAATACATTATAATAATTGTTTTTTTCTAAATATGACCTAAAAGCAAATCCATTTACACAATAATCCTGAGCAGTATTATATCCTAGCCTAGATCTTACATAATATATGTTACCACCATCATACTTAAATTCATTATCTAATGGTTGTAACTCCCCCTTATAAAACATATTAATATGACCCTCTCCTTTTTCAAATGTTACGTTATGCTTTTTAAAAAATTTAGATATTGAAGTATCTTCTAACAAAAAATCTGATACTAAATATTCATCAATACTTTTATCACAATTATCGAATGGCTAATCCCCATCGTCTTTCTTTCCAACAAAAGTTCTTTCCACTATATAATTCAGTCAATTAAGTTGGTTCCTTTAGTCTGTCACATAATTTCATATTCATCCTGAACATATGAATTGGTTCCCCTTTCTTTCCAAATAACCTTATAAATAAATTCTCCGTCATGTTTATTGAACCACTTCCATTCTTTCACACCAACAGCATGAATAATTGGCATTCCCATTCTATTGTTTCTAACAAGTGATAAATAATTTGCAACCACAAAATCTTGTTGTGCTATCAGTTGATAATATGTAGTTTCATCACCACTTTCTTTAGCTGCCCAAATATCATCTTCAAATTGATGAATACTTCCTACATATTCGTTATAAACACTAGCATCATAATAGTCCGTATAAACTATTTTTTGCTGACAACCACATTGTTGTACTATATCAATTTTTGTTTGATAATTACCCTCTACTTCCATAAATAAAATATTTATAATTGGATTCTTGCAAATACTACAATATGACGGATGGAGAAGTAATTGGATATCAGTTTTACTCAAATTCCAAAGTGCCTTGAATTCGAGTAAATAATTATTTACAAAGGATACCTCATCACATATATTTAAATCCTCAATATTTCTAATATTGGCATTTTGAGTCCAATTAAATGAACCAAACATACATAAATGTTTATCTATAACGCAAAATTTATGATGCATGATTCCAGCAAAGCTAACTAACCTTATATCAGCACCTCTCTCATTCAAATGCTCTATATGCTTTATATAACGTAAATTATTACAATCATTATTTAACAAGATTTCTATTTTCACACCTCGATTGAGTAATTCTTCTAAAACATACCCATAATGATTAAAATTAATCCACGCTACTGCTGCTTTAATGCTTATTTCAGCTTTTCTTAGTTCACATATAGCAATACTTTCTAAATTCGTAAAATAGCAATTAATCAAATTCTCTTCCTTCCTAAATACGCGATTTAGTACATTTTAATAAATTCTAAATCTTTATTTCACATAAGCACATTATATCATACCAAATGTGCTTATACGATTGCTTTTTACTGCCTTCTTATTATCTTTCTAAACTGTTCCGCCGACATCTCCGGATAAAAATATTCCATGATTCTTTCTCTTGGTATACCGTCAGCCATTGCCTTCTTCATTTCTGCCTTATGCTCCTCAGAATAATTCCAATGCAGAACACGGTTTGCAATTGTGTCCTCCCAATCTGGTTTCTTCCTGTCTTTGATTATTACCATATTGTTGCCACCATTTCCATCAGTTGAACTGCTTTGTTCTTCATCATCTGCATACTCAAGTTCTTTTTGCTGCTCCATATTGAATTTTGCTTTCTGCTCTTTTTCATCAAGCATTGTAAATCTTTTTCCAAGCTCATTATCTTCAATCATCATCAATTCGTCATAATCAAGTTTGTCAATGTAGACATTTTCTCCCTTATCTTTTAACCTTTCAAAATATGCAAGCGACTGTGTGTTCAGGATTTCAAAAGGAGGACCGATAACGACCGAATCCTCCTTTTTGGTGTGTATATATGCTTTTCCTTTACCATCGGCAGTCCATGCAAATGCAGGATGTTTAAACGGAATAAATTTATTATCCACAATGGGATCAAATCCCCTTATAAATATCAGGCATTTTTTATTGTCTAACTTTCTTGCCTCATCAGGTGTCATAAGTTCTCTGCCAAGAACATCGAAGTTTCTTGAACTGCTTCCCTGTCTGCCTCTTGTTTCACCGCTTGATTTTTTGTCAATTGTTCCTTTTCCAAGAAGCTCTGAAATATATTTGTGCGTACTTTGTTCGTTTCCGCCAAGATATATAAGGCTGTCACAATTCCCCGGAATTGTCTCCCATGTGTCTTTAAACAATGCTTTAATCTGCGCAAGATTCTGTATAATAATAACAGAACTTATTTCCCTGCTTCGCATTGTTGATAACAAGGAACAGAAATCATCCGGAAGTGCCACATTTGCAAACTCATCAAGCATAAATGTAACGTGTATTGGTAGTCTTCCACCGAAATTAAAATCTGCCTGATAATAAAGTTCCTGAAAAATCTGAGTATACAACATACCAATAATGAAATTGTAAGATTTATCTGAGTCAGGAATTACACAGAACAATGCTGTTTTTGTTTCACAGTCTCCGTTTACACCGATTCCTATATCTGCAAGATTCATTTCATCCTTTGACAAAATCCTTAATATTTTCCTGTTTTCAAGAAATGCAAGTCTTGAATTGGCACTAATAATAATGGAACGCACCGTATCTCCTGCACCCCTCATACATTTTTTGTACTGCTTTACGGCAGGATGGTTTGCACCTAACGGACTTGTTTCTTCAAGCACACTCATTATGGCATCAAGTTGTGACGGTTTTCCCTGCTCCTTTACCTCAGCTTTTCCCATAAGTTTAAGCACTGTTTCAAAATTCCTCTCATTCTTCGGTACCTCAAGCCATACATAATAAAACAATGCCTGTAAAAACATTCCCTCAGCTTTTTCCCAGAACGGATCTGCCGAGGATGTTCCTTTTGGCGTTGTGTTTGCAATAAGATTTGTTATCAGTTTTATCACATCTGTTTCTTCCCTGATATATGAAAACGGATTGTAACAGTCCGACTGTTCCATATCTATAAGATTGATGACCTTAACATTATAACCGTTGTTTTTAAGCATCTCCCCGGTGCTTCTTAAAATCTCTCCCTTTGGATCAGTCACGATAAATGAACACTTATCGGGCATCTGCATAAGGTTCGGCTTTACCTCATAAAATGTCTTTCCTGCACCGGAACCTCCGATAATCAGAACATTGTTATTAAGCTTTGTCTTTCTTGTATCAAGACTCATTCTGACATTCTGGCTTAAAATTCTATTTTTCCTATCATCCTTATCCCGTAGACTTTTGTTTACCTGTGACAAATTTGCAAACTTTGCCGTACCGTATTCTTTGCCCGGCATAAGATTTCTCTGACTTGTATAATACATAGTTATCATCACGGCATATATAAGAATAGCCATAAGAACTGCCTTAACCGTAGCTGCACCCTTATAGTAATCTGCAATGGGATTTGCAAGTACCTTATTGATGGAATCCATAAATTCACTGATGTTCATTCCCTTAGTCCATGCACCATTTACAAGATATCCGAAATATGCTGACAGCAAAGCTCCAATAACAAGAAGAACAACAGAAGGCTTTTTCTTCTTATCCGTCATTTATCATTTGCCCCTTCCCTGTTCTTCCATTATCTTTGATACGCTTTTTTCTGCTGACATCTTTTCATATCTCTTTCTTACTGCGGCTTCCACACTGTCATAATGTTTTGAATACAACGTGCTTCCCTTTACTGTCTCTGCCACTCTGTTATTTTTGTCATAAAGCTTGTATTCTTTTTCCGAATCAAGAAATGTAAGCAAAGTCTTTCCGTTATTAATTTCCATAATGTTCTCTTTTCTTATCCAGACATATCGTACATTCTCTCCCCATGTACCGGGAACCCTTGTCTTGACTGCTACTGTGCTTTCTTCTTTTATCAGTGTCTTTGATATTGTAATGTCCGTGAGATTCCTGTTCTTTGACATTGAAACTGCCTGAATTCTCTCTGCAATACTTCGGTAGCTTTTAATTCTTTTTTTTAAGGAATCCCTGTCCATAACTGCCTCATACTTATTCTCTGTTTCTGATTTTTCAATTGCACCGATTGTGACAAGTTTTCCGATAATCTCCTTTGCATCATCATTTCCAATTTCAAACTCATTCTTTATGGAATCCACGCTTACACTTTTATTTTCCACAGCATAAAGCCCGACCTTTTCGATAAGTCCCTGCATTATCTCTCCTGCCTTTTCAGCTTCTTCACTTTGGAATTTTTCATTGCCTTCCTTTTGTTTCTGAAAAAAATCAAGCAGTTTGTTCTTCCCATCTGTGTCACTCTTTTTTACATAATCGTCGAATGTCGTAATCTGTCCTGATTTCATTTTCTGTAGCATTACATTGATACGTGGCACAGCCTCTGAATGAAATATTATCTCCGTCTGGTTTTTATTGATGTTTGGCATTATGGAATAAAGTATTCCATATTTTTTTGCAAGCCTCTTTACCTTTCCTATTTCAGAATTATCAAACTGCAATACCTGTAAGTCTCCGCCTCTCATAAGAAGTTTTCTCATGGAAGTTCTTCCAAGATTTTTCTCATAATCAAGCATTCCCTTAAGTACAACAAACACTTTTTTTACTGCACTAAGTCCGTCGCTTCCTATCTTCATTGCAATTTCGATACCGTCATACGCCACCCTTATTATCTGTACTGCCTCTGCTATTTCATCTGCCATTTTTCTCACCTTCCCTCATAATTGTGTTCTCTTACTTTTTCTCTTATTTCATTAAGTTTTCTGTTTTCAATATCATCCCTGCTTACATTTACTCCGTATGCATTTAATATTCTCTCAAGACTGTTAAGAGCTTTTTCTTTCTGTATCCTGTACATTTCAAGAGCTGCAATAAGGGATTCTGCTTTTTGATCCCACTCAGGTCTGATACCTATCATTGCGTTATATCTCTTTTTAATATTTTCAAAATACCTGTCTTTTGATTTCAGTTCTTCAATAAGACTGTTAATCAGTTCCTTGTCGTGGCTCTGAAATCCAAAATCAAACACAAACCTCATCTCTTCCTCTGTAAGCCCTGACATTCTCTTTTGAATCCACTGTGCTGTTTCATTTATCTCTAGCATATCTGCCTCCTATCCCTGCATGCTGTTTTCAAGCTCTGCAATCTCAACTATTTCTTTCATTCTGTCTGCGGGTACCCTGCTGTTTATAATGTCCTCAAGCTGCCTTTCAGTCAGACCTTTTTCTATGGCACTTTTAATCTGAACAAGTTGGTTTATGTCAAGTTCTCCGGCTATTACAAGTTTCACAATATTTCTCCTGCTCTTTTTCTTAATGCCAAGTCTTGTAAAAAATCCTACAGTAGCGTTACTGTTTCTGCGTACTGTTCTTTCAATGTCATTACTGTAAATCCTGGTATAACTGCCACCATATCCTCTATCCTGCACTCTCTGACTTGAAGTTTCCGGATACTGTCTTTTTGCAGTCTCTCTGTCATGAGATTTTGAATATTGACTACTTGCAAACTCCCTATCCGAAGATTTCGGATATTGACCATTTGTAAATTCTCTGTTAGAAGATTCCGGATGTTGACTATTCGATGTCATATTTTCTGCATCCTCTTTACCTTTTTCCTCAAACTCCCTTATCTTCTTTTTTAGAGTTTCGTTTTCTTCTTTAAGCATCTCCACCTCTTTTCTGTTCTCTGACGCCTGCGAATAGGCTTTGTTAATCTCATCCTGCTTCTGCGACAACAAAGTGTCTTTTTCCTGATTTTCTTTAAGAACCTTGTCAAACTCCTCCTCATCCCTTCTGCTTTGCATAAGGGATTTCAGCACTTCTGCAATATCATCAAATTTTTTATCCGTATTTCCAATGCTCAAGACGACTTCCTGAATATGCTCTGCTATCTTCTTTACATACTCAGGCTCCGTTTCTGCCGCATTGTAAACACTGTCTGTCATATCGAGAATTTCCTCATAACGCTTTTTCATTACCGCTGCCTTTTCACCACTTTTGGTAATCGCCTCAATGTCCTCTTCTGGCACACCTTTTTTATAAAATTTAAGTGCCATCTGCATCTGTGCTTTGCTAAGTCCGTCTGCCATAATAATTTTGATAATACTGTCCTCATAACCGTTTCTAAGACATTCCGAATAAATCCTCATACGGTCAATATCCATCTTTTTATCTGCATACTTTGCTATCTGCTCTCTTGTAAGACCATAATCGGCATCATCACTTATCAGTGCAATTACCTCGCCTCTTAATCCCTTATTTTTAAAGCTCTGTACAATCATATTTTTGTCTCTTATATCACTGCTCATCTATAACCTCCTCATTTTGTTTTTTATTACAGCTCAGCCATCAGCTCTTTACATCTAACAGATGAACTTCAAAGCAAAAAAATACAACCTATTTTACCGGCTGTCTGTCTTTTTTCTGTATTCTGTTTTCTTCTTTTTTCTCTGCAATTTGTCTTTCAGATTTTTTACTTTCTTCCCTGATTAACTCCTCTGCAATTTTAAGCTCTCTTTTTACAACTTTTATTCTGCTTCTCTGTTTGGCATACTCACTGCCATAATAATCTTTTAACTTTCTTACTTCCTCTATGGTATATCCATGACTTTCGATTTCACCGATAAATTTCACATACTGCTCATGCTCTTCATAAAAAAACTCATCACCTTTCCTGTAGCAGTTCTCACTATTTTCTAATTCATCAATCATATTTAATGCTTCAAACAACTTCCCGGCTGCTTTCTCTGCCCTGCGTATTCTTCCAATATCTTTGTTGATACTTTTCTTTTTATCTGCAAGAACATCTGCCATATCATTTAGTCCACTAACATCTGTAATTCCATGTTTTGACAGAAAACTGTATTGGTCATGTAACTTATGCATCTTTTTGATTTCATCACGATATTTCCACGCCTGTGAATAAGGTCTCTTTTTAAGTTTTCCTGTCCGGTAAAGTTTTGCAAAGTATTTTTTCTGTAACCCGGTAAGTTCTACCCTTCGATACCTTTTAAATTTACAGTAAACAATTCTTGGTGGGCATTTTGCTGTATCCTTTCTGTAAGTTTCAATTCCTTCATTTTTGATCCTTTCCAAAATACTTTTCTTCGTATACGCATCACCAAAAGTATCAATTCTCATATACCGCTTCATTCCTTGCATAAATACCGCCATATGTTTTCCCTGCTTAATCGTATATCCTTTTTCTTTCAAAAGTCCTAGAAAATCTTCATAAGTAACTGCCTGAATAATACATGAATCGACATCTCTTATTACCATATCTCTCCATACAATTTTTTCGTCACGGTATTTGTTCCGCTCCTTATATCTTTCATTGATGCCTTTTCCATCAGCATCTATGTCTATTTCCGACAAACCATATTCACTGCACAGCCTGTTTGTAAGTGGCTGTATATGCTTTGCCCAGTCACCTTTTTCGTAACGGTATTTCTTACCTGTTTTTACGCTTACACTGTTAAATATGATATGCCCATGCTTGTGATTCGTATTATTGTGTACTGAAAATACGACTTCATAGTCATCTCCGATATACTCTCTTGCAAACTTCTCCGTTATCTCAAATGCCGTATCATCATCCACCTCACCTTCCTCAAAAGATATGATAAAGTGATATGCCTGTCTTTTGTCTGTTTTGCCAAATTTCACTTTCGTGCTTTTCATCTTATCGTAGGCAAAGTCTGGCTGACAATTAATGCCTCCGACAAGTCTCCCACCATCCGTTTTTTCAAAATCTTTAATATAATCAATTGCTGCCTTTAAATGTTTTCCGTGATAACCGCTTCCGCAGTCTCCTATATTTAATACCTTAGTAATCGCCAATCTTCTCTTCCGCTTTTCTTGTAGCGTTAATAAGTTTTTTCATATATGCTCTTAAACTATCCATGTCATCACGGCTGTAAAATCCTGCATTATTCTTTCTTGCAATCTGGTTAATGTTGTTTCCGATATGATTTACTTCATTTATCAGATTGGAAATCAGCAGCCTTATTTCGGGATAATCCAAAGGCTTCTGGCTTAAAAGAAAACGCATATAATCAGCATCCGTCATACCGTATTCCTTTGCACGATTTTTTAATAAATCCGCCTCTGCTCTGGTAAATTTGAAAGTCTTTACCACATTATGTCTGTTATCTGCCATATACATCATCCTCTCTCATTTTGTCAGAGATACCTTTTTAAAAGCAGAAGCCATTGCCTTACCGTAAACAGTCCGGTCAAACATTTTCTCTATTATCCGCTCGTCTTCTAAAAGGCTCTCATATCTTTCCTGCTTTTTGCAGAAATCAATAAAGTTATCAGGATTTTTTCTTTCCTTATCTGCTTCCGTTATAAGCTCATAATTCCAGTCAAATACCGAATCTATTACATCATCTATTGAATAATCCTCCACTATATTCTCTGTTTCGGTTATATCAATTCTCACAAGCCTGTTTTCTCTTACACCGATACCGTAGCCATGAGCTTCCATATACGAAATAAGTACTCCTGCCTCTTTATCTGTAAGGTTCATAAGAATGTCATTCTCATCAAGCCATTCAATCAGTTCCTCTGCCTTTGTAAATACCTCATTTTCATCTGCCACCTGTAATCTCACCTCCTCTTATCCGTATTCTGTTAAGCCTAAAAAAGCCTTTGTCCCCGGTAACAACCTGTCTGTCGCAAGATACGCATTTGGTATTACCAATGCTATTCTTGTTAGGGAAAAATCCCCTAAAACCCCTGATATATCCATATTTTTATAAAACCGTTGTAAAATTTTGTTATGATTCAGGCTTCCTCTTATGCTTTTTCGTTATGAAAGCCTTTTTCATATCCACTTTTTACAACGGATTTTTTTGACTGTTTTTTTGAAATTTCTTTTTTCCGTTGTAAATTTTTGTTATGATTTAGGCTTCTCATTATGCTTTTTCGTTATGGAAGCTATTTCCATATCCACTTTTTACAACGATTTCTGTTTTCATTAAGATATGGTAATTTCACCTTGCCCGTCTTGTATATGACCGCTTCATCATTTCTTTTTTCCTTATCATTTTGAGCCAGTCATTGTAATCTTTGTAATCCCTTGGTGGTGGAAGTTCCAAAACTTTGTAGCCTTTTTTATCATACTTTTCCCTAAGTGTTGCGGATGCCTTTCTTCCCGGCTCATCATTATCAAGGCACAGCTTAATAGTCCTTATTCCCGGATGCTCCCTAAGAAAAGTTTCAAGTGGTGCGTCAGATATCATTCCAAGTGCCAGCTTGTTTGTTTCAAAATCATCATATATGTCACAGTAACTTAAAAGGTCGATTGCTCCCTCAAACACTTCAAGTTCATCGTTGCTTTCATTTACAACATTAAAACCGTATGTCTTGTCATTGCCTCTTACATCACACTTAAAAGCATGACCATCTTTATCAAACACTCCCCTCATGCTTGCAAATCTTGTGTTTCCTTCCTTATCATTTCCCTTAAATACAATGTTGTGATAACCTGATGATTCATAAATAAGCTTCTTATTAACAAAAAAGTCCACACACCTTTTGCTTATCATCCTCTCACCTGTCAGATACGAATAAAGATAGTGAAAATCTCCTGATGATGTCGGCAGTATGAACTCTTTCTTTTCTTCTTTTTTCATATCAGATTTAACCTGATGTCTTAATGATTTTTTATCCATTGTTTCATCACACCTCTTCACTCCTGCAAAATCAAGTAGCCAGAATACTGCTTCCTTAACGTCCATTCCTGCAAATATCCTTAAGAAATCTATCTGCGAACCTCCATTACTTCCCTTTTCATTCTGTCTTGACCATCGGTACCAGTTGGTTCTGTTATATATCCGTATAGAATCCATCTCCTTTAAGGTATGGTATTTTCCGATCTTCCTTACGGTATATCCAAGCGTTGAAGCCACTGCACACAGATCAACTGACTTTGCAATCCTTAATTCCTCATCCGTAAATCTTCCATCCACATATATCACCTGCTTCTTTCTTTTTCAGCAACCATGACACTGCCTTCAAACTTAAGATTGTTATAATCCTGCTCATAACATTCCCTTTCATGCCTCATCAGTTTCTTTTCCCGCATACTGAAATATTCTATGTTGTTTCCTCCAATGATAATGTGGTCAAGAAGTGTAATCCCTACAAGTCCTGTCAGTTTTATCATCCTGTCAGTAACCGATATATCTTCTTTTGAAGGCTGTAGATTTCCTGAAGGATGGTTGTGGATTAGTATCATATTTGCCGCATTTGACAATATACTTGCCTTTAACATCTCCCTTGGATTTGCTATTGACTGGTTAAGTGCTCCGATACTGACCATCGTACAGTTAATCGGTGTATTATCACTTTTAAGATTAACTACACACAGGACTTCCCTGTCCATTTCGCACAGATATTTTCCAAGTAGTTCAACCGCAGCATCCGGCGTTGTGATTTTAATATCTGAAAGAATGGAGGCATCCTTTACAAGCCTTACCGATACAACATCCAGTTTAAAATCATTGTTTATCACTGCAATCATCCTCCCACTCCAGTCTTATGATAAAATCTCCTTCTATGGAATTTATCACCTCTGCCAGTTCCTCCAATTTTTCAATTTTTATTACAACTTTCATAACATCACCTATATAGTTCTCTCTGGCGTATCGTAACGAAACTGTTCAGATTCTGATTTTCCATCGAGCCTTTTATTAGGTGCATCCGATGCAATGGTAAGTTCCCTTTTATTTCTGTCGTAATGATATACTTCATTAGAAAGTCTTTCCTCAAGACTGACCTCATTCATATTAACTTCATTTACCATTTCCTGTAGCTCACTTGCATCTTTTCCTTCAGCAGATACTGCAATAATTTCATGCACAGATGACGGGATAATATAGATATCTGAATCGAACTTTGCTGAGAGTTTATCAAGATTTTCGGGAAAAAGAATTTCAGCCGCACCGTTAATTTTTTCTCTGTTTGTCATAACATACATAGAAAGTTCATCATCTCCTTTTGCTTCATTAAGCATCTCCATTGTTCCATCCATACTCATTTCTTGACCGACAGCCATTGCTTCTCCCATAATTATCTCACATATAATTTCTTCCATTGGTTTAATGGTTGCTGGAAGCAGTTTGGGTGTGTTTTTCATCGCAGTTTCATAAAGTTGCGCCTCGCTCATTTCCATTCTCGATGCCATTTCATTCGTTATTACGGCTGTTCCCATTCCTTCTTTGTCTATGCTTACGACAGATTTATATATAATTGAAAGATCTAGAAATTCCCTGTGTGGAATTCCTTTCAGATATTCCTCATTCTGTGCTGTATTTACAAGTGTAGCAACTACACTGTCTTTTAATCTTTCAATATCTATTTCATCACCTTTCATAATTTCCGGTACATATTCATATCCTCTTTTTATTGTATCTGCCGCATGTCTGATTACATCATCAAGACTTTCTCCCTTCTTATACATTTCATAATAATTCTCAACATAAATCGTTGGTGAACCACCTGCTCTCCTGTTCTCTCCAGAAGGAAACAAATTTATCGCATCCTTTTCACAGTTCACCTTATACACCTTATGCTCCACTGCCTTGTAATTTTTGAATTCATCAGGCATATAGTCCATTAATTTTCCTTTAAATACTTCTTTGAATATTTCGTAATTCATCATTTTAAAAATTCCTCCTTAAACTAAAATAAGGGAAAATGCGAACCGGCTCACATCTTCCCTTATTTTTTTAACTTATCTTCTTTTTTCATTTTCTTTATATGCACCATTTATTTCAGTATATATGATTGTTACATTCTCGAACAATTTGGTCACATCAAAAAACCTTAAAATTCTAAGATTTTATCATTTTCAAACTTGCACTTCCCATATTACTCCATCTGGAAATTCTGGGCTTTTTTCTACACAACGGCCTACTTTATAGTTTTGAATTTCAAGATGAACATAAGCTTCTCCTTCTTTATGCACTACAGTATCTGACATTGACATAATGAATAATTCCATTTTTTCACGATAAGGCTCGTCAAGTCTATTATTAACATAGAACTCTACTTCGATGGCTTTTCCTAATTGAGATTCAAAAACTTCTTTATCTGCATAAAAATATATACATTTTTTTTCAGATGGAGCCAAACCAATTTTTCGCGAAGTTGCACTTGTCATAGAATTTGTCCATTCAAAAGAACCATCTTTCGCAATTGCGCTGTTAAAACCAATAGTTTCATATCCTGAAGAAATATTAAAAAAAGTTAGTTTTAGTCCCCATGCTTCTTTTTCTGAATATTCTCCTATTTGTATACTGAAATCATCTGGTCTCAAACTAGTCCTTTCAAAAGATTTAATTGGTGCACTCCATTCAGAAATAACAAAAGCTGGGCGTAAATCTAATCTCTGTCTTGTTATTTCTAATTGAAGAAGCTGTTCTGATATTTCATTCGCTTTTTTAGCTATATTAGATGCATCTACTGACATCTTATTTGCATCTTCAGCAATATTGTTAGCTTTGTTCGTTTGCCATATGGCTACAAGAGCAATAATAATCGTTGGTATTGCTGCAATACCATTTCCCATATAATCCAAGATTCCATCTGCGGATAGTTCTGAAGTCATAGATGGTGAAAAAACATGAATTGTAATAGGTGTTATTACCATAGTTAATACAGTAATCACTATAAATATTGTCCATAATATCTTTTTCATAATCATTCTCCAAGTTATTTTTAATAATTATAGCAAATCCGTATCACTAATTCTACCTATTCACTCCCCAAATTACAAACCTATAATCATTTCCCCTACTATTATCACAAGTAGAAAGTGTTATCATTTTCTCTCCATACTTTGGTGTAATCCCCATATCATATAAACTATACTGTTTTACCTTATCTACAAACTCATCATAATCATTTTCATCCTGTGCCATAATAAACTTCCAGTATGGGAACTCGTACTTATTAACACTAATAACAGCAAATATTTCATACTTACTCTTCTCTCTAATTGTAAAATAAATCTTCTTATGCTTCTGATAAAAACCTTCATCTTTATACTGCGTCAATGCTCCAAACATTCTGCCGCCATTGATGTTATGACCGTAAATTATCAAATTGTCCGACTTCTCTAAATCACAATACGCTGACAGATAAGGAGTACCATAAAAGCTGTAATTCCTGTCAATGTCATGATTCAGATAAAAGTCCGGATTATTTTTTGACTGCATCACCGGATAACTGATTGTTGTATCAGGGATTTCCAGATATCCTATCACATCACTGTTTCTTTTCTTTAGCTTGCTAAGAATGTCATCATCTGATCTTTCCACCACTTTCTGAATATCATTAAAAGTCCTTTCTTCCGCATAATCCTCTTTTAACAGCTTTACAGCCATTCCGGCTGTGATAACCAGAATGGCTGCTACAAATAAAAAGACTATTACTTTAAGAATCGATTTCTTACTCTTCATCCTTTCTCTTCTTTCCATGATTTACTCTAATACAAGAGTAAGTTGTAAGTCCACCAAGCATTGCAAGTAAAGCAAATAAGATTCCATATCTGCCTGCTCCAGTCTGTGGTGTATTCGGCACTTCAGGAATACGCTCATCCACTGCCTTTACCTTCCGTACTTTTCCTGTATCCTTAACAGTAATCTTTACATCCTTTGCTTTCTTATAATGCTCCGGCACCTTTGATTCTACAAACGTATATGTTTCTCCTGCCTTTAAGATACCATCAATCATAACTGCCTTATCAGTAGTCGTAAACTCATATACCTTTTTACCCTTACTGTCTAATACCTTATACTTTGCACCCGGCAACATCTTCTTTGTATCTGATGCAATCTTTGAAAACTCAATCTTTGTTGTGTCATCTTTCATTGACACTCCCTGAACTTTTCCTGTATCAGCAATGGTAAATTCCACACTGTCAGCAGTTACAAAACCATCTGCTGGTCTCTTCTCCGTCATGACATATGTTTTTCCTACAACATACTTACCTTCTGTCATATGCTTATGCTTTGTTGATGTCCACTGGTCCATAACCTTACCTGTGTCCTTATCAGTTACTTCCAAGTCACATCCCGGTACTTCCTTTTCGCCTGTAATGTCTGTCTTTGAAAATTCCACCTTTGTGGTATCATCATACATCACAACCTTATTGTTATTACTGTTAACGTAATTTCCGTTTTCATCCATAACAGAAACTTTCGTTGTAACTTCTCCCTCATCATTTACCATTTTGTCTAGTCTGAACTTGATGTCAGATGCAGTTACATAACCGTCTGCCGGCTTTCTTTCAGATAAAGTATATTCCATGCCATGCAGCAGACCATTAACAATAATATTTCCCTTTTCGTCAACAGATGCAGCTAAGTTCTCATATCCAAGTTCTTCCGCTTTTTCAGTAATTATCACAGACTCTGAGTCACCTGATATCCAGCTTACGATATCATTTCCATCTTTATCCGATACTACTAAATGACAGTCAGAAAGTTCAACACTTGATGCAATCATCATCTTATCAATTTCAACTTCTGTCTGAGTGTTTTCCATAACTGCCTCTGCTTTAATAACTTTTGTATCCTGATCCTTATATTCCACATGAACGAATATTGGTTCTTCATCAATAAAGTAACTGTCAGAGATTGATTCTTCAAGGAAAAAGTAATCGCCTGAATTTAATCCTGCATTTACATCATCCAAAACTTCTTCATCTTTTGTTTCTGTTTCATCTTCACCGGTCACAGTTTCGGTTGTTGTTTCACCTTCAGCTTTTTCTTTTGCTGCTTCACCTGTAACCGCTTCTGTCTGCTTTTCTACATTTTCATCTGTTACTGTAGTTTTTTCTGTCACATTACTAGTCCCTGCTGTAGGTGTTTCTCCTTCAACATTTGCTTTTTGATATCCTTCTGACATCAGTGGCACGGAAAATGGTACTTTTGCAATACCGTTTTCATCTGTGATTACAGTGGCAATCTTTTCTCCTGCATTAACTATAACATTTCCGTTTCTGTCATAGATATTATCTTTGGAATAGAATCCAAACACTGTACCTGGCACTGCCTTTTCTGATTTGCTGTCTTTCTTTATGATAGAAATATAAGTCTTTGGAAGTTCGTTTTTAACTTTTAAGATACCATTATCCGTATTTCCTGAAATGTCATACACATACTTCTCTGTCTGGCTGTTCCACTTAAACTCTAAATCCCATGAATTTACTTCTGGTAACACATATCCATATATTGTGTTTATCTCTTTTAATTCATATTTTCCAAGTGGAAGATTCATTGTTACATTACCTGTTTCCTTATCTACTGTATAGGAACATATGCCATTGCAGTCTTTTGTAAACTCTGCACCCTTTCCTGTGGTAATGGTTGCAACTTTTTCTCCAGCATCAAACCAGTTTGTACCCTGATTATCCTGTGTTACAATGTCTTCCTTTGCATAAAGTTCAAATACAACATCATTAAGAAAAATATCTTCATAAGTAAACTCTTTATTATTTAAGATATTTCCTTCAATGCTGTTATCCAACACATCTGTTGTTTTGATTTCCTCAAATCCAGCTACGCTCGGACCTGTCTTTTCAACGGTAAACTTACCATAAGTTTCATTGTTGAAATATTCACATTCAGCATACTTGTACTCATTACCTTCTGCATCCACTGCTGTCTTATAAGATTTGTTTGTAATCTTAATATCAACAAACTTATTCTCATTGTAAGTACCTTCCGGTCCCTGTACTTCACGGATTCTGTATAATCCTGCTGCAAGCGGCTTATATGTGATAATCTCACCGCTCTCATCCGTTACAAACTTATCTACAGTTTCAATCTTATTACCATTGCTGTAAGACTGTTTTACGATGGTTTCCTTTCCGTTTTCATCTACTTTAAAAATCTGATATGTTGTACCTGCCTTTAAGACAGTTTTCTTTGTCTGTACATCCTTTTTCACAACTTTCAAGTATGCTGTAAATGACGGATTGTTTAAGATATACTTGTATGTCTTACCGTTTTCTTTCACATCAACATAGAAGTCTGAAACATACTCTGTTTCGTCTGCACCTTTTACCTGATGAACAATATAAGTTCCATAAGGTAAATCCTTGCTCTTGGCATAACCATAAGCATCTGTCTTGAGATAATCTTTCTCTGTAGCTTTTGCCTTATTGTAACTTCCTGCACTTGCAAGATAAATCTGGAATTCTGCATTTATTTCCGGCTTTGTAATACCAACAGCACCGTTTGTCATAATCTTAGTGATGTCCACATTTCCTTTAATTACATCTTCGCCTAATTCCTGTTTTGTTTTTGCACTGTTGTACTCTGCTGTATACTGCTTTCCATCCTCATGAATTTTATAAACCTTATCATTTTTAAGGTAGCCTGTCGGCGGAGTGATTTCCTTTAAATAATAGTCAAAACCACATCTTACATAATCCGTCTCAAACTGATTATTTTTATCAGTCATATATTTTTTCATCAGTTTTGTACAGCCTGCATCTTCATACATTCCATACACTGCCCCTTCCAATGTTGCGTCACCCTGAGCCACGTTTCCCGTCTCATTATCAATTTTTAGTGCGGTAAGTTTAACCTTTTTATACTTATTTGTTACCGAAAGTTGATATGCTTTTGCATAATTACCTTTACCATTAACTGTATCCGGCCATACTCCTTCAACCTTTGTCCAACTTTTATCAGACTTGATTGTAACTGTTATGCCTTCCGCAATGGAACCATTGGCAATGATATTATTATTGTTTGTGTTGACTTCTCTCAAAATATATTTGTTGTTAACTTCTTTAAGCTGCTTCTCTAAATCTTTTTCTGCAAGTTCTTCTGCTCCCTCTTTTGTCAAATTGTTTGCATACTTGTATCCTTTGCTTTTTAAGTCATCTTTTACTTTTATCTTGTCATCTGTTGACATTTTCTCTAAATCACTATCACTGTAGTAATAGTAATCTTCTGACTGTAACTGATAATCAAACTTAAAAGTTATTCTTCCGTTTTTGTCTGTCAATACATCAGCAACAAACTTTGTATCATCATCGTCTACATCGCCACTTTCAGCATCACCCCATCCATTATACTTATATGAATAGAGTTCTTTAACATTTTTTGCCTCCAATGTAAACTCTACCTGTGACAAAGGCTTTCCATCTTCATCCGTCTTATCAAGCGTAATTCTCTGTCTGTATCTTAATTTTTTATCAATACAGTCCGGCTCTACTTCTTCATCTCCGGATGTTACCTGCATAAGTCTTTGAACATACTTTTCATCAGCTTTTCCTGAATATTTCCACTGAATAACATCACAATATACAGTTGCATCCCCTCCAAAAATATCTGAATACAGGTTATTACCTGAATAATATCCAGTATTTTTCTTTACCTGACTGATAATGTCTTTCAATCCGCTTTCGCTTGTAATACCTTCTTCGACACCCCATATCAAGCACTGTGCATATACCCATGCCATTGTAGATGATTTCTTTGTTACAGCATACCAATATCCAATCTGTGCTTTTAAGGCTGTTACTTTATTCTTGCTGTCACTTGATAATCTTTCCTCACTTGACTCATAAACGTAACCTGTGTGACACGATTTTCCTAAATCCAGACAAAAAGCTGCTTTACCATTGACTTTTGTTTTTAACCATATACCACTTTCACTCTTATTTCCTATATTTACCGTTCCAAGATTTCCTAAGTTAGAAAGGGATGCCGATCCCTGTGCCGCCATAACGTATACCTGACTTTGTGGCATTACTGTTATAATCATAAGCAACGCAAGAACTACTGATAAAATTCTTTTAATTCTTAATCTCTTCATTCTAATAATCCTCAATTTTCTAAAAAAAGGACTATTACCACTTGGCAATAATCCTTTATTCTAATCTGCTATTCTATTTTGATAGTTTTACTTTTCCATACTTGTCATTAAACTCCACAAGTTCTTCTGACGCATACTCTTCAAATACTGCAACCCAGTACCAGCACTCCCCAGAATAATATGCTGCAATTGCCCCAGTCTTCCACTTTTCATTTTTAAGTGCATTATAATGACCACTGCTGTTCTTCCATCCGTTCATGGCTTTCTTTGGTGTTTCATAACCACTTGCTATATTTTCCCCACCAAATCTTACACCATCATAACCATTTCCAAAGTAATTACAAACTGTTGTAGTGTCATGCCTATAATCTTTAGAAATCTGTTTTGCTCGAATTTTACATATTTTATACAGATTTTCATTCCACTTAATTTCAGATACACCTGAATGCTTTCTTAATTTATTCTGTATAATGAATGCTTCCTCTGCAGCAAATCTGTCCATCTTTTCAGGCTCAACTGGATTATAGTATTTATCCGTCTTAATTACATAGTAATCTTTCTTCGGCTTTATCACAAACTTCTTTGACCATTTAGAATAAGCTTTGTTCCTATAACTTCTGATACGAATTTTATAGGTAACTCCCTTATCCACGTTTGTTAGAAGATACTGTGGTTTCTTTACCGTTTTCTTACGGATACACACCCATTTTGCTCTGACCGGTGAATATCTGTAAACTTCTGCCTGATATTTCTTGAATTTCTTATCTGTCTTCCAACTTATCATAATGCCTTTTTTGTATCTAATTTTTGAAAGTTTATCAGCAGATAACCAACTTTTATAAGTTCCTGTTACCTCTTTCTTCTTAATGTTTTTGATTAAAGTTCCCTCAACCTGTACTTCCCCAATTAAATCACTACATAACAAAACTACAACTAAAAGTAAAACTATTATGTGTTTTATTTTCTTTTTCATCAATACCTACCCTTCCATAAGATGGACAGGCCTCCGTGTTATACCTAATCCGCTCTTATTTCTGCGAATTCATTTCAGTTACAACACGAGATGATAAAATTGGTTCATCCCGTATTCTGTTCATTTTTACCTCCTTGATTATACTATAAGTTACTTAACTTTACATTCATTTTCTGTGTCCTATAAGCATCACGGCAAGAAACATCTTTAATACCACTTCACAGATAAGAAATAATATGTTTATTATTGCAAGAAGCATCTGCATAATTGTTATAACTGTTTTTCCTACTATCTTTATCCCTGCCGTTCCATAATATCTGATTCCATATAAAATATTTCCTGCCATGTGTACCTCCTATTCTCCCCACATTTCTGCAAGTCCAAGCAGTGTGGTATTTTCGTTTAAATCATCATTGTCTTTATCAATAGTTTTCAAATTGTCTGCTACAATTCCTTTTGCCATATTACCGCTGAAATTTCCAAGAATAGAGATCATTTCTTTCTGTACTTCTTTCACAACTTCATTTTTAATGTTTTCTTTTAATAACTCCAGTTCACCTTTTGTAACATATGTATTCATCTTCTGCTTCTTTATATTTTCACTGTTGGTCATTGTATCATTTTCCAATGCGTTGATATAATACTCCAAAGCATCCGCAATAAACTGGTTCTTTGAACGGTACACATCTTTATTCAGGTCTGACAAAATCTCATTAATTCTTATGTGGATTGGATTTCTTCTACTCAGCCTGAAATTGTGATACATTCCGTCGTCATTTCTAGCCATTAAAAACCCCCCTTCTTGATTTTGATATCATAAATGCCTTTGCAAGATATTCAAATCCTTTGGCATTTGCCTTGACGTCTTCTATATAGGAAATATTATTTCCTTCAACATCACCATACATTTTCATCACTGCCGCCCCACCTCCAACAAAAGTTATCGGAGTAACATCGGTATTTATTTTAAACTCTCTTAACATATTCCATACCTTATCTGTAAATTTTTTTAATTCGCTTTCAATGACATTTCTGTATTTATCATTCATTTCACACATACCAGTTTTCATAATATATTCCAATTCTGCCTCGTCTATCTCGCTATTAAACTTAGCAACACATTCTTTATTGATAGAATGCATACATGTAATAAGCCCCATAGGTCTTGTATCACACTCAGAAAGTTCCGGTGTCATGTTTCTTATAGTCATAAGATCAATTGTCCATGAACCAATATCAACAATTATATGTTTTCTTCCATACTGTGAAAGCCTGTCTGATACTGCTGCATAACACTGTGGAAAAACAGATACTTTTATAATATTGATTCTGTATGTCTCCTGTTCAAACTTAAAAACTACTTCCTTTTTTCTTGATAAGTATTTAATAAAATTCTCCTTTTCAGCTCCAAATCTTGTAAGCGGAAGTCCTACTGATAAAAATATATCCACATTATAGATTCCTCTTGTTTTAAGTTCTTTAGCTATTGCTGCAAGTGTTAGAAGATAAAAATTATCATCTGTAACCTTTGTATCTTTTACCATAAGTCGCTTTCCTCCAATAGAATAGTACTTTCCTTCATATTCAAGGATATTGTCAAATACTCCCGGTTCATTTGCAATATGACTCACAGCAGTTGTAAATACTGTATTTGCAGTTTTAATATTTGACCATCCGTGGTCTATTCCAACAATCTCCAATTTATTATTCATCTTAGTATATCTCCTTGATTTCTTCGTCATTATGATTCCTTCTTTCCCATTAAATCTTTTATGCACGGAAAACAATATGTACTGTTTCTTCCATATGGACATCCATAACATTTACTTTTTTTCTTTTCTTCTTGAGCAGCTTTTTGTTCATCTGTAATCCTACCTGAGCATTCCTTATTCTTAATGCATCTGTTGTTATTTCCATAAAAAAATTTACACTGCATGCAACTTTTCAAATCACGCTCTAGCTTCTCTTTTGGATCTGTTTCTTTTTTTTGGGATTTTTTTTTGCCAGACCCTTTTATGTTAATTCCCACGTTTTCTCTCCTTTCATCTTATATTCATAGTTGTTTATCTGGTGGGGTATTAACTATGTATGTGTACATGATTTCAGTTGAAATCTCCTCATCGCCCTGTACACTGGGAATTACAAACGAGCCGCCCCGTGGCGTTCACGACGCTTCGCCTTTCGGTTCTGCTATCTCCTCTCATGCCATTTCGAGGATAGGGAATTACTCTCTTCCCTTGTGGTTTATTATCCTTCCGAGTACATTAAATCTACTCTGCATGCTACATTTTCACCCTTCGGTCCATCAACTCTCTTTGCAAGCTTTAACTGATTTTTGTCTGAGTAGGTGCATCGGAATTTTACTCCTTACATCAATATTCCATGTAAGATATGAAATTTTTATTTCATAAATCTGTAATTGCTATTCAATTTTCATTATTCATTTTTAGAGCTTTTTGCTCTCTGCATGCTTATGATAACTCAGATATTCATTTTCTAATACAGACTAAAAGTACTTATATTCACTAATTTACATACTATTCTGCACTTTTTTAATAATCTTCTATTGCCATCCTCTTCGACTACTTCTAATAGAACGTTGTTCCCTTCTGCACTTCTTCTTTTTAATCAAATCACTACTCTACCCAATATTTCATGATAACCTCTAATTTTCAAATTTTGTCTAACTACTCACAATCTAAGAATCAAGCAAACTTTTCTTTTAAAGTTGGACCATTTAATTTCGTCCAACTTTGGTCCAATTTTGGTCCAACTTTTGTGATTAGTTGCGATATTTTGTGATAAGTTATGATTTCTCTTTAAACAACAAAAAACCCTTTAAACATAGCGATTTGCCTATGTTTAAAGGGTTTCTTTATACCTTAATAAACTGTTAAAATTTATTTCATCTGTTTTGCAACTTCTGCAGCGAAGTCTTCTTCTTTCTTTTCAATACCTTCGCCTGTTTCAAATCTTACGAAGCTCTTAAGTGCAACTGTAGCACCAACTTCTTTTGAAACTTCAGCTAAGTATGCTTTTACTGTCTGCTTTCCGTCTGCAGCCATAACGTATGTCTGATCAAGAAGACATACTTCTTTTAACTGCTTTGAAATACGACCTTCAACTAAGCCGTTGAAAATCTTGTTAGCCATAATTGCTTCCTTCTTGCTCATTGCAATTGCAGCTAATGCAGCGATTGCTTCTTTTGAAAGGAAGTTGAATAAATACTTGTCATTCTGCTTTTCTTCTAATACAGCCTTGTCTTCAGCATTTAATGCATCTGAAGCAAATGCTTCAGCGAAGATATCCTTCTGGATTGGCTTTGGAAGTGATGATACATCATTTAAAGCACTGTCAATTGTGATTTCTCTCATCTTAGCAAGTTCTTCATCTGAGATGTCTTCTCTGCTAACGTACTGAGGGCTCATAGCTGCAATCTGCATAGCTACTGTCTTAATTGCTGCTACAACTGTATCGTTTGCTGGAGCATCAGCGTCAACTAATACACCAATCTTTCCACCAGCGTGGATGTATGAAGCAAGAACTCCGTCTGATTCAATCTTCTTGAATCTTCTGATATTCATGTTTTCACCGATTACTGCGATCTGTGAAACTAATTCGTCTTTAACTGTCTTTGTTGTATCAAGTGCCCATGGTTCAGCCATGAATGCGTCCATGTCTGCTGCATCAGAATCAAGAATCTGATTTGCAACGTTTGATACGAATGTCTGGAATTTTTCGTTCTTAGCAACGAAGTCTGTTTCTGAGTTAACTTCAACGATTGCTGCCTTGCCGTCTTTTACTGCTGTAAATACAACACCTTCTGCTGCAATTCTTCCTGATTTCTTAACTGCTGTAGCTTCGCCTTTTTTTCTTAAGATTTCGATAGCTGCTTCCTGATCTCCATCTGTTTCTACTAAAGCTTTCTTACAAGCCATAACACCAGCGCCTGTTAATTCTCTTAATTCTTTTACCATTGCTGCTGTGATTGTCATAATTATATCCTCCTAAAAACTATATCTTATTCTTCTGTTGCTTCTTCAGCTGCATCTTCAGCTACCATTTCTTCACCCTGGTTAGCTTCAATAACAGCATCTGCCATCTTAGAAACAATAAGTTTAACTGCTCTGATAGCATCATCGTTACCTGGGATAACATAGTCTAATTCTTCTGGGTCACAGTTTGTATCTGCAATACCGATTAATGTAATTCCAAGTGAATGTGCTTCCTGAACACAGATTTTTTCCTTCTTAGGATCTACTACAAAGATAGCATCTGGGATTCTCTTCATGTCCTTGATACCGCCAAGGTTCTTTTCAAGCTTGTCCCATTCCTTCTTGATGTTAACAACTTCTTTCTTAGGAAGAACATCAAATGTTCCATCTTCTGCCATCTTTTCGATGTCTTTTAATCTCTTAATTCTTGACTGGATAGTCTTGAAGTTTGTAAGCATACCTCCAAGCCATCTTTCGTTAACGTAGTACATTCCACATCTTTCAGCTTCTGTCTGAACAGCTTCCTGAGCCTGTTTCTTTGTACCAACGAAAAGAATTGTACCGCCTTCTGCTGCGATATCTGAAACTGCCTTGTAAGCTTCATCTACTTTACCTACTGACTTCTGTAAGTCGATGATGTAGATACCATTTCTTTCTGTGTAGATGTATTCTGCCATTTTAGGGTTCCATCTTCTTGTCTGATGTCCGAAATGAACACCTGCTTCTAATAACTGTTTCATTGAAATAACGCTCATTCTTATACCTCCTGGTTTTTTAAAAATTAATTATTGATACTGTTCCGGTTGTTAACCCGGCATATATCATGCCTTCCATCTGCTTCACCAAATCAGACAACCCCGAGCGTGGGCACCGGTCTGACTCTCCACAGATGTGCTTAATGCAACTCAAATATCATAACACAAAAAAAAGCAGTATGCAACTGCTTTCTTTCGTATAAATTATGTTTTTTATAAAATTCTTATTCAGACTTTCACACAATTTTTCCACAACATTCTTTTACTATGTTGTCATATTGTTTTTTAGTTAGCCTGCTTTTCTTTCTTAAGTTCTGTAACATAACCACACTGTGGATCTGCACATGCAAGCTTGTTACCTTTTTCAACCATATAGCCTCCACACTGTGGACACTTTTCTGCAGAAGGTTTCTGCCATGACATAAAATCACATTCAGGGTTATCTATACAACCATAATATCTTCTGCCCTTCTTGGTTTTCTTAAGTAATACATCCTTTCCACACTTTGGACAAGGAACGCCAATCTTTTCTAAGTATGGTTTTGTATTTCTACATTCAGGGAATCCCGGACAGGCAAGGAACTTACCATGTGGGCCGTATTTAATTACCATACGTCTTCCACATTCTTCACAGATTTCATCAGATTCTTCATCTGCAATGTCAATCTTTTCTAAGTTCTTTTCAGCATTTTCTACCTGTTCTTTTAAGTCAGGATAGAAGTTTCTGATAACTGTCTTCCATTCTATTGTACCTTCTTCAACTGCATCAAGAAGTGATTCCATGTTAGCTGTAAACTGTGTGTCTACAATAACACTAAACTCTGTTTTCATTACATTGTTTACTGCTTCACCTAACTCTGTAACATAAAGATTTTTCTTTTCTCTTGTTACATAACGTCTTGCAATAATTGTTGTAATAGTCGGAGCATAAGTGCTTGGTCGTCCAATACCCTGTTCTTCCATTGCCTTTACAAGTGCTGCTTCCGTAAAATGTGCAGGTGGCTGTGTAAAGTGCTGATTTTCTTCAAACTTTTCAAATTCAAGTTTTGAATCTTTTTCAAGCTTTGCAATGGTGTTGTTTGTAACAATTTTCTCATTATCACTGTCTGTATAGACTTTCATAAAACCGTCAAAATCAAGTTTTGATGTTGATGCATTAAAAATATACTTTCCTGCATTAACTTTTACGTTAGTTGTTTCGTAAACTGAATTTTCCATACGGCTTGCAACAAATCTTCTCCAGATAAGCTGATATAATCTAAATAAATCTCTTGGAAGCTGGTCTTTTACTTCTTCAGGCATTAAGTTTACATCTGTAGGTCTGATTGCTTCGTGAGCATCCTGAATCTTCTTGTTTGACTTCTTTGAGTTAATCTCTTTAGCCATATATGAATCGCCATATTTGCTTTCGATAAATTCCTTTACCTGAACCTCCGCTGTTTCTGATACTCTTGTGGAATCAGTTCTCAAATATGTTATAAGACCTATTGTTCCTCTGCCCTTAATGTCAACACCCTCATACAACTGCTGAGCTATTCTCATTGTCTTCTGTGTTGAGAAGTTAAGCGCCTTTGAAGCTTCCTGCTGCAATGTACTTGTTGTAAAAGGTATAGGTGCTTTTCTTGTTCTGCTTCCCTTTTTAATGTCCTTAACAGTAAACTCACTGTCTTTTAATTCCTTAACAATTCCGTCTAACTGTTCTTTTCCGGTAATTTCTAATTTACCTTTGTTGTCGCCATAAAAGCTTACTGTAAATTCTTTATTTTTGTGCTTTAATACTGCATCCATATCCCAATATTCTTTTGGAATAAATGCGTTTATTTCATCTTCTCTGTCACAGAGCATTTTTAATGCTACAGACTGAACTCGTCCTGCACTTAAACCTCTTTTAATCTTCATCCATAATAGCGGACTAATGCTATATCCCACCATTCTGTCTAATACTCTTCTTGCCTGCTGGGCATCAACTAATCCCATTTCTATATCTCTTGGATGTTTTAATGACTCTTTTACTGCCTGCTTTGTAATTTCATTAAAAGTAATTCTGTAAGTCTTCTTTGGATCTAATTTCAAGGCTATTGATAAGTGCCATGAAATTGCTTCTCCCTCACGGTCCGGGTCAGTTGCCAAATATACTTTGTCTGCTTTTTTTGCATAGCGACGAAGTTCTGCCAACTTGTCTCCCTTTCCCCTAATTGTAATGTACTTTGGTTCGTAGTCATTTTCCATGTCTATTCCCATTGTACTTTTAGGAAGATCTCTAACGTGTCCATTTGAAGCAACTACTTCATAGTTAGAGCCCAAAAACTTTTTAATAGTCTTAACTTTAGCCGGTGATTCCACAATCACAAGATATTTTGCCATAAACATCTCCTTAAAATATTTTCGCTGTTGTCGTTAAGCCTTTGAATAATAATTTTCTGATGGCTGCTCTACCAGTCCCATTAACTGAAGTTTTAGCAGCATACCTGTAAGTTCTTCATACTTAAAACCTGTTTCATTCATCAGTTCATAAATATTTTTCGGCTGTAAACGTAACCCACTATACAACAAGGCTAAATCTTTTTCAAGACCTTTTTCTTTTTGTTTTTTCTCATTTTCGTTTTTTGAACCACTATATTGTATGTCATTTAGCACGTCGTTAGCACCTGTAATTATGCCTGCTCCTGCCCTTATGAGACGGTTGCATCCATCGCTTAATTTTTCGCCCACTCTACCCGGTACTGCCATTACGTCTTTCCCCTGTTCCAATGCCCATTCTACGGTAATCAGGGAACCACTTTTCTCTCTTGCCTCAACTACTATAATCTTGTCCGAAAGTCCGCTTATAATTCTATTTCTAAGAGGAAAATGCCAGGCTATTGGTCCTGCCCCCGGAGGATACTCAGAAATTATTCCACCATTTTTTAAAATATCATTATAAAGTTCTATGTTTTCTGTTGGATAGCAAACATCCACACCACTTCCAAGTACTGCAAATGTTGGCGTTCCACCTTCCAAAGCTCCTATCTGACTATATGTGTCTATGCCTCTTGCCATTCCGCTTATAATCTGAACTCCGTTTTCCGACAGCTCTCTTGCCAATGCTCTTGCCATTTTTCTTCCATAATTAGAGCACGCTCTTGCCCCTACCATTGCCACTACAGGCTTGTCCATGTCAGGCAGTCTTCCTTTATAAAATAAATATTCCGGTCTATGATCATAAGGCAACAACTTAGCCGGGTAATCCCTGTCATTTACTGATACAACTTTTATGCCCTGTTTTTCTAATTCCTTTACGTAGTTTTTGTCCTTTAATTTTTCCAGCTGTTCTTTGTATTCACTGCCTCTTTTATTGTTTATTTTTTTATTTTCATTTGTATTTGCATTTTGATTTATGTTTTTATTTGTATTATCCATATTTATTTGAAAAGCACCGGTCTGTAACTTACAGCCTCAGCTATATCCCCCTGTTGTATTTTTTCGTGTTGTTTTAAATCTGCTATTGTTCTAGCCACTTTTATGATTTTGTCATAAGCTCTTATACTTAAATCCATTGTAGTATATATTTTTTCCATTAAATGCTGTTCTTCTTTGTTAAGCTTGCAGTATTTCTTTATGTTTTCGCCTGAAAGCTGACTATTAAACTTAAACTTCTCATTGGCATACCTTTCACGCTGAATCTGAACAGCCCTATTTACTCTTTCTTTGATGGTTAAAGAATCTTCCGGCTGTTCTTCTTTTTCCAATTGAAAATATGTAACCTGATTCATATGCACGCACAAGTCTATTCGGTCTATTAGCGGACCGCTTATTTTTTCCATATATTTCTTTACTTCCTGCTCTGTGCAAGTACATTTGTTCATGTCAGGGTAGTAACCACATTTGCAGGGATTCATTGCCCCTATCAAAATAAATTTAGCAGGAAATTCATATGTGCCCCCACTTCTCGAAACAATAATCTTCTCATCCTCCAATGGTTGTCGTAATGTTTCAATTACCTGCCTTGAGAATTCAGGCAATTCGTCAAGAAAAAGTATTCCCCCGTGCGCCTGTGTAATCTCCCCGGGTTTAGGATTAAATCCACCTCCAATCATTGCTGAAACTGTTGCCGTGTGATGTGGACTTCTCACAGGTCTGGTCTTCACAAGGCTTCCCGAAAGATTTCCTGCCACACTTTGTATTTTTGATATTTCTATTTGCTCTTCCAATGTCATATCAGGAAGTATGGATGGCATTGTTTTTGCTATAATGGATTTTCCTACTCCCGGACTTCCCATCATTAACATATTGTGCATTCCTGCCGCCGCTATTTCCGATGCTTTCCTTGCCTGAATCTGTCCTTTTATATTTTTAAAATCGTATTTGTAATCTTCTGTTTCCTGTGGAATGATTTTTATTTCAGGCGGTTTCATATTAGTTGTCAAAATCATTACCAGTTGATTAAGATTCTCTACCCCAATTATTTCCAAGTCTTTTATAAAATCACATTCGCCTACGTTTTCAATTGGAACATAGCACTTCTTAATCCCCTGTTCCATCGCTGACAGCGCCAGTGGCAACACTCCGTTAATCTTTACAATGTCCCCGTTAAGGCTTAATTCTCCTATGAACATTTTGTCATCTACTGTGCAGTTAATCAGTCCCATTGACATAAGTATGGATACTGCCACAGGCAGGTCAAAATAGGTTCCCGTCTTTCTAATATTAGCCGGCGAAAAATTTATTGTAATTCGCTTAGGCGGTATCATAAAACCTGAATTCTTAATTGCTGTTCTAACACGTTCTCTGGATTCTTTAATATTGGATGCTAAAAGGCCTACCATATCAAAAGATGGCAGGCCATTACATATGTCTGTTTCCACAATAACAGGTTGGGTGTCAATTCCGGTTATTGCGGCACATTTTATCTTACATACCATATAAGTCCCCCACTTTCCTTTAGTATTTTGATTATATATTTAGTTTTGTTTTTTAACAAAATCTAACCTATTTTCTGACTATTTTTCTTTATTTTTTTCTGAAGCCAGTTTATGTTGCATTTTGTTTTAAGTGTTTCATTTGTAATGTAGTTTTATCACATTCTATATGAATTATCAAGAGCTTTTTTTAATTTTTCTAAAGCTCTTTTTTCTATTCTGCTTACATAGCTTCTTGATATGCCAAGTTTTTCCCCAACCTTTTTCTGAGTCATTGGCTTCTTGCCATCCAATCCGTATCTCCAGACAATTATTTCTTTTTCTCTTTCATTTAAAATCTGTGCCACATATTTCTGAACAAGGCTGATATTCTCGGCTTTTTCTATTTGTTCAAGCGTATCCATTTCATCATTTTCAACCACGTCTATAAGGCTTATGGTATTTCCCTCTTTGTCCGTTCCAATAGGCTCGTTTAATGACACATCCTTGCTTCTCTTTTTTTCCGCTCTAAGCATCATTAGAAGTTCGTTTTCTATACACTTTGCAGCGTAAGTTACAAGGCGATTCCCCTTGTCAGGATTATATGTGTTAACAGCTTTTATAAGTCCAACTATTCCAATGGAAATAAGATCCTGGTTTTCCCTGTTCTCATCATAATATTTTTTTACAACATGGGCAACAAGTCTTAAATTCCTCTCAATCAGTATGTCCTTAGCTTTTTTATCCCCAAGCCTCATTTTTTCGATATAAATCTTTTCTTCATCAGGGGTAAGAGGTTCCAAAAAAGTTTTCAAGCCGGATACCTTTCGACATACTTAATCTAGTTTATGCTTTACCTGACTTCTTTGTGCCTGTACTCTAAAAAGAAAAAAACTTGAAAAGTTACTTATCTAAGTTCTCTCCAAGTCTTTTTATATTAACATTTATTCTGCTTTCATTCTAAGTATGTCTCCGGCCTCCGGTACCTGGTCAAGCTTTATTGTAATAATCTGCTTTGGATGCGGACAACTTTCCATTGCCACTCCATCCTGATCTGTAATCGATATTACATTAGCTTCAATATCTCTTCCGTCAGCTTTCATTATTTCGATTTTATCACCTACGCAGAATTTGTTTTTCTGCTCAATTACAAAACTTCCATCTTCCAAAGGTTCCCCTGATATTCCAAGATATACATAATCTCGTTCATAAACGTTACAATCATATATCTGTGTTGTTTCATCAGGTTTTCCAAAGAAAAATCCTGTTGTGTACTGTCTGTAAGTACACTGTGAAATTAGTGTTTTGTATTTTGGAATGTTTTCTTCGTACTTCTTTGGATTTTCAAAATAATCATCAATTGCCATTCTGTATGTTCTGGCAACTGTTGCCACATAAAGAGCTGTCTTCATTCTTCCTTCTATTTTGAAGCTGTCAATTCCTGCGTCCACAAGTTCAGGAATATGGTCAATCATGCATAAATCCTTTGAGTTGAAAATGTATGTTCCGCGCTCATTTTCTTCTACAGGCATATATTGGCCCGGTCTTGATTCTTCCACTACTGCATATTTCCATCTGCAAGGATGAGTGCAAGCACCTTTATTTGCATCTCTTCCCGCCATAAAACTACTTAAAAGGCATCTTCCTGAATATGAAATACACATTGCACCATGTACAAAAGTTTCAATTTCCAAATCATCCGGAATATGATTTCTAATATCTTTTATTTCGCTAATTGAAAGTTCTCTTGCTGACACAACTCTCTTTGCACCTAGTGAATGCCAGAAATTGTATGTTCCATAGTTAGTATTGTTAGCCTGTGTGCTTATATGAAGTTCCATGTCAGGCAACATTTCCTTTGCAATTGTAAAAATAGCAGGATCAGCAATAATAAGCGCATCCGGCTTTACTTTTTTCAAGTCATTGAAATATGCCTTAACCGGTTCAATATCACTGTTATGAGCCAAAATATTGGCTGTAACATATACTTTTACGTTATATCTGTGGGCAAATTCCACCCCTTCTTTCATCTCTTCCAATGAAAAATTCTTAGCTTTTGCTCTTAAGCCAAAAACTTCACCACCTATATATACAGCATCCGCTCCATATCTCACAGCAGTTTTTAAAACTTCCAAACTGCTTGCAGGAACTAATAATTCAGGTTTTTTCATCTTTAAATCCTTTCCTCATTATTCATCTATCAAAATAGTATCTTGTATATAATGTCTTTTTTCAAATATTATTTCTTCACTGATATTGTTATTCCATCACCTATTGGAACAATAGTTGTTTCAAGTTCAGGATGATTCTTTACTACTTCCAAATATTCACGCATACGCTTGTGAATTGTTCTGTCACGTCTTCTCACAACGTACTTAGACTGGATAATATCCCCTTCCTGCAAAACATTGTCTGTTATAAGAACAGCCCCCTTCTTCATTAAGCGCATAACTTCAGGTAGAAAATGAATATACTGTGCCTTTGCCGCATCCATAAAAACAAAGTCAAAGCTGTCTCCTTCAAGGCCGGACATAATTTCCATGGCATCTCCTTCAAGCATTGTAATAACATCTTCCTTATCTGCTTTTTTGAAATTATCCCTTGCCTGAACAATTCTCTTTTCGTAGTTTTCAATTGTTATAATACTTGCGTCCTTTTCAATTGCTTCACTCATTAAAATGGCTGAGTACCCAACTGCAGTACCCAGCTCTAAAATTCTTTTTGGTTTTGTTATTGTAAGCATTACTCTCAAGAAGCTTTCCATTTCCTTTCGGATAATCGGAACTCCGTCAATATGAGCCTGCTGTTCAATTTCTTCCAACACATTATTATTTGGTTTTTCAAGTGAATGCATGTAAGTGACTATTCTCTCATCTACTATCACACTATTCTCCCTTTGCTTTCGTAGTTGTTTCCGTTTCTTTCTTGTCCTCTTCCGGACCGGCATTTATAATCTTAAAAATCTCCTCATTGCTCTGAGATGTATTAAAAGAATATGTTCCTGCCTTTATTTTTCTTACTTCATAAAGATATGACTGAACCGTAAAAACTCTTGAGCTTTTTATAACATTAAACTCCTCTAATGTTTTTCCAAAACTTTCTATTGAAGTTCCCTCATCAACAGTAAATGTCATATCTGTTCCCGGCTTTGGATCCACACCTTCATTGCTAAAAATCTGTGAGCCAAAACTATATGCCGTTGTGGCACAGACAATGGCAACAACTATCATTACAACATAAACCAATGTTTTTATTGAAAATTTTGCAAATCCCTGTGAGGTCTTTCTATTATCCATGTAAATCTCCATTTCACTCACTTACAAAGCGATGTTCTTTATTACTCAACTTCCATGATAATTGGTAAAATCATAGGATTTCTCTTCATTGTTTTCCAAATATATTCACCAAGGCTGTCTTTTACTACCATCTTAATCTTGCCCCAGTCAGCATTTCTTCTGCTTAAACATTCTTCCAATGCCTCAGTTACCACAACTTTTGCATTTTCGATTAAGTTCTCTGATTCCCTAACATAAACAAATCCTCTTGTTACAATGTCAGGTCCTGCCAATATCTGATTTGTGTATTTTTCAAGTGTTAATACTACTATTATAATTCCGTTTTCAGCAAGGTTCTGTCTGTCACGTAAAACAATATTTCCTACGTCACCTACTCCAAGTCCGTCCACAAGAACTGAACCTGCAGGAACCTTTCCTA